>Cebus_capucinus_imitator_PRJNA485217_SSR118__coassemble_610_pt1 | contig 12120 bp, 9 predicted proteins | sample Cebus_capucinus_imitator_PRJNA485217_SSR118__metabat2_high_PE_012 | metagenome-assembled genome bin Cebus_capucinus_imitator_PRJNA485217_SSR118 | reverse complement strand
AATCAATAGTACGCTGAATTTGCAAAAAAATAAATGTTGGGGTTTGAGAATTTTCTCAAACCCCAACATTTATTTAATAAAAGCCTTTTTTATTTTATGTTGTTATAATCTTCATCTAAAACAGGTTCACACCATTCATTGCGGGTATTTTCGCCTGGAACTTCTATAGCTAAATGAGAAAACCAACTATCAGCAGTTGCTCCATGCCAATGTTTTACTTCTGCTGGAATATTTACTACATCTCCAGCTTTTAATTTTTGAACAGGTTTACCCCATTCTTGATAATAACCATTTCCTGATATGCAAATAAGAATTTGTCCTCCTCCGGAAGTTGCATGATGAATATGCCAATTATTACGACAAGAAGGTTCAAAAGTTACATTGTAAATACCTATTTGCTTTGTAGATAGTGGAGCAAGATAACTTTGCCCAATAAAATATTTGCTAAAGTCTTCATTTTCTTTGCCAATGGGAAAGACCATTGAGCTTTCATGTACATCTTTATTTTCGTTCATTATATTGACCTCCAAAATTTTTATTCTATTTTAATACTTGTAGTTAGGTATAAGTCAAGCTATATTATTTTTAGAAATAGCGATAAATTTTTGATATAATTAATATATATTTATCATTATTTTGAAAGAAGGTAATTAGATGAGCGTAGCATATAAAGATGATGTTGTCTTGAAACAGCGTATGGAATTAATCAACGGTCAAATTGTAATGATGTCGCCACGACCTGCAATCAACCACAGCAGAATTAGCGGAAACATTTTTCGTGAATTTAGTGTTTATTTAAAAGGTAAAACTTGTGAAGCATTTGGTGATGGTGTTGATGTATATTTAAATAAAGATAATCGCTTTATGCCTGATTGCATGATTGTTTGCAATAAAGATATCATTAAATCTAATGGAATTTATGGTTCACCAGATTTAGTTGTAGAAGTGCTTTCGCTATCAACAATGAAATACGATATAGGAAAAAAGAAAATAGCGTATGAAAAAGCCAAAGTAAAAGAATATTGGATTGTAAATCCATTTGCTCAAACTGTTGAGGTTTATTTAAATACTGAAAATGGCTTTGAATTAGATAATGTATACCATAATTATACAGATAAAGAAATTATAGAAAACGAAGCATTAGCTAATGATGATAGAGCTAAAATAATTATTGATATGCAGATTAAAGTTACTGTATGCGATAATTTAATAGTTCAGGTAAAAGATATTTTTGAACATATAACATTTTATCAAAAGTAGGTGTAAAAATGATTAATCCAGAAAAATGGTTGATTGTATATTCAACTGTTACAGGTAATACAAAACAGATAGCCGAAGCTATTTATGAAGGTTTTGGTGAGGAAAAGGCGGATATTTGCTCCATTTTAGAACTTGTCAATGAAGAAAAATTTTCTATAGAAGATTATAAAAATATTGCTGTTGGATATTGGCTTACACGTGGTGCACCTGATAAAAGCGTGCAGGAATTGTTAGCAAAATTAGAATATAAGACGGTGATTTTGTTTCAAACACAAGGAGCAGAGCTTGGCAGTGAACATTCCATAACAGCATTTGCTAGAGCAGGTTCACATTTAAATCCAAATTGCAAAATCTTAGGGACTTTTGCTAGCCAAGGAAAAATAAATCCTGCCCTATTGGCACGCAGAAAAAATGGCGATGCCACTAATCCACACTCTGCAAATGAACGCAATAAAACACGCTGGGCAAGTGCAGCACTTCACCCCAATGAAGACGATTTTAACAGAGCAAAAGAGTTCGTTGTAGCAATGGAGCGAAAACTAAATTTAATCAAAAAATATGCAGAGAAAATAAAATAAATCTCTTTTACAATAAATGTTGGAGTTTGAGAAAATTCTCAGCTTCTAACATTTATTTTTTTGTAAAAAACCTTTTTCTAAAATTTAACAAAGAGCCATTAAAATTTTTATTAGGTGCAACGATTTTTTGTTTTTTATGATAAAATATAGAAATGAATCTTAAAATAGATAGCTAATAATTGGGAGGAAAATTTTTTGAATATATACGATGGATTAAATCCTGCACAAGCTCAAGCTGTAGCTCATACAGATGGAGCTATTTTGATTATGGCAGGTGCAGGTTCTGGCAAGACTAAAGTTTTGACGTGCAAAATTGCTGCTCTTTTGGATAAAGGTGTATCGCCCTACAATATTTTGGCGATTACTTTTACCAATAAAGCAGCTACAGAAATGCGTGAACGTGTTGATAAAATGATTGGCGATAAAGCTAAATATGTATGGCTTAGCACTTTTCATGCTTTTTGTGCCAAATTTTTGCGTTTTGAAATAGAAGCACTGGGAATTTATAAAAATAATTTTGTCATATACGATACGGCAGATTCGCAGACTTTGGTTAAAAATTGTCTAAAAGAATTAAATCTCGATGAAAAACAGTATGCACCGTACTCAATTCAATCGGCAATTTCCAATGCAAAAAATATGATGATGATGCCAGAGGAGTTTTCTCTAAAGGCAAGCGATTTTTATGCCCGCAAAGTAGCTGAAATCTACAAAATTTATCAAGCACATCTACTAGAAAACAACGCTTTAGATTTTGACGATTTATTGATGCTAGCTGTAAAAGTTTTGCGTGAACATGAAGCTATCAGAGCAAAATATCAAGAGCGTTTTCAATATATTTTAGTGGACGAATACCAAGATACAAATGGAGCTCAATATCAGCTTACTAAACTTTTAGCAGCAAAATATAGAAATTTGTGCGTTGTAGGCGACGCTGACCAATCCATTTACGGCTGGCGTGGTGCAGATATTAGAAATATCATGGACTTTGAAAAAGATTATCCCGAAGCTACCGTTATAAAATTGGAGCAAAATTACCGCTCCACCAAGACGATTTTAAAAGCAGCTAATGCCGTCATTGAAAATAATATTGATAGAAAACCGAAAAACCTTTGGACTAGCAATCCGCAAGGCGAAAAAATTTACTACTACAATGGCAAAGATGACCGAGATGAGGCTCGTTTTATCGCTGAAGAAGCTGTAAAGCAAAAGACCTTGTTCAATGTGTCTTATGGAGATATGGCAGTGCTTTATCGCACCAATGCTCAATCTCGTTCTATCGAAGAGGGATTTATGCGTTCTGGCGTGCCGTACACAATGGTTGGGGGACTTAAATTCTACGATAGAAAAGAAATTAAAGATATTTTAGCGTATCTGAAAGTTATCTTTAATCCTGAAGATACAATCAGTTTAATGCGTATCATAAATGTACCTAAGCGTTCTCTAGGTGCTGTAACGATGAATAAATTAATGGAATTTGCTCAAATGTATAACATGACTTTATTTGACGCTATTTCTGCACCTGAAACTGCACCGATTACGCCCAAAGCAAAGCAAGCCTTGATAAATTTTGCAGAATTTATCTTTAATATGATAAATGTAGCAATGGAAGTTTCTGTGCATGATTTAATTGAAAAAGTAATTCACGAATCAGGTTATATTGCAGAGCTTGAAAAAGAGCATACGGTAGAAAATCAAACACGCTTAGAAAATATCAAAGAATTATTTAGTGTAGCTAAAGAATTTGAAAAAAGTAGCGATGAGCCAACGCTAGAGAATTTTTTAAGCAATGTATCGCTTGTTTCAGATATCGACAATGCCGATATGGAAGACGATAGAGTAACTTTGATGACTATGCATTCGGCGAAAGGTTTGGAATTTCCTGTGGTATTTTTGGCAGGAATGGAAGAAGGACTATTTCCACACGCTCGCACCTTGATGAATGAACGTGAAATCGAAGAAGAACGTCGCACTTGCTATGTAGGTATAACTCGTGCAGAGCGAAAACTCTACATTACAAATGCAAAAAGTCGCATGATTTACGGCAGAAGTATAAGCTATGAACCTTCTCGCTTTATCAATGAAATTCCAATAGATTGTTTAGATAAACACAAAGCAAAAACGTTTGATACAACCTCAAGAGTGACTAGCGGATTTAATTCATATAGAAGTTCTCACACTTCATTTAATAGCGATTTTGCAGGTGGCAGTATTTTTGGCAGAAATAATTCTACTAATAAAATAAACACGATTAATGATAGAGCAAAAGCTATAAAACCGGCAGGAAATATAATTCGACCTGATTTATCCATAAAATGGAAAGTGGGTGACAAAGCAAAACACAATAAATGGGGAATTGGAACTATCGTATCTGTAAAAGGAAGTGGCGAAGAAGTTGAATTAAAAATCGCCTTTCCAGGAGAAGGTATCAAAGCCCTTATGCAAAAATACGCTCCAATTACAAAAGCCTAAAAGATAATAAAGCTCTACAATATATTGAAAGGAAGTGTAAAATAAAGTGCATGAGTTTTATACTTACACATTTTATAGAGCCTAAATTAAAATGTAGAATAATTCTTATAGTTCTTTGACTTATTAAGCATTGTTTGATAAAATTTGATGTAGTCTACTTGTATATAATTTTATCTCATAAATATATTCACAAATTTTTTAGTTATATATTTAGTATTTTATTTTGTTAGGAGTTGAGATTTTTGTTCGGCTTTATTAAGAGATTTTTAGGCGATAACAATGAAAGTGAAATTCGCCGTATGCGTGGCATTGTAGAAAAAATTAATGCCCTAGAACCGCAAATGCAACAGCTGAGCGATGGCTCTTTATTTGGAAAGACTGATGAATTTAAAGACCGTTTGGCAGAGGGCGAAGATTTAAATGCAATCTTACCGGAAGCTTTCGCTGCCGTTCGTGAGGCTTCTCGCCGTGTGCTTGGTATGCGTCATTTCGATGTACAGCTAATCGGTGGTATTTGCTTGCACGAAGGTAAAATTGCTGAAATGCGTACTGGTGAAGGTAAAACCTTAGTTGCCACACTTGCTGTATATTTGAATGCATTGACTGGCAAAGGCGTGCATATGATTACAGTAAATGATTATTTGGCAAAGCGTGATAGTGAATGGATGGGCAGATTATACCGTGCTATGGGTTTGACAGTAGGTCTTATAACTCACGATATGGATTTTCCATCTCGTAAATTTGCCTATAATTGTGATATCACTTTTGGTACTAACAATGAATTCGGTTTTGACTATTTAAGAGATAATATGGTCATCTCTAAAGACCAAATGGTTCAACGCAATTTAAATTACGCTATCATCGACGAAGTTGATAGTATCTTAATCGACGAAGCTCGTACACCGCTCATTATTTCAGGCCCTGGTGCTAAATCTACAGATATGTATGCTATCATGGCAAAAGCTGTGGCTAATTTAAAAGAGGGCGAAGATTATACTTTAAACGAAAAAGAAAAGACCGTATCTCCTAATGAATCTGCTGTAGCTAAAGTAGAAAAGACTTTAAACATCAAAAATTTATACGATAGTTCCAACATTGAAATGTCACATTGCTTTACTCAAGCCTTGAGAGCTAAAGCTATGATGAAAAGAGACCGTGATTACGTCGTTCGTGATGGTGAAATCGTCATCGTCGATGAATTTACAGGTCGTTTGATGTTCGGTCGTCGCTATTCTGATGGCTTACATCAGGCTATTGAAGCTAAAGAGGGCGTAAAAATTCAGCGTGAATCTCAGACTTTAGCAACGATTACCTTCCAAAATTATTTCCGCATGTATGAAAAATTATCAGGTATGACTGGTACTGCTAAAACAGAAGAAAATGAGTTCTTAAAAATTTACAAACTTCCTGTAATCGTAGTTCCTACAAATAGACCGATTAAACGTATTGACCATGCAGATGTAATCTACAAGACAAAGCGTGCTAAATTAAAAGCTGTAGTAAATACTATTAAAGAATGCCATGCTAAAGGTCAGCCTGTCTTAGTCGGTACAACTTCTATCGTTCAGTCTGAAGAAGTCAGTGCACTACTTCATCGTCAAGGAATTGAGCATAAAGTATTAAATGCTAAATACCATGAAATGGAAGCTGAAATCATCAAAGACGCAGGTCAGAAAAATGCTGTAACTATCGCTACAAACATGGCAGGCCGTGGTACTGATATTTCTTTGGGCGAAGGCGTAGCACAAATCGGCGGTTTATACGTAATTGGTACAGAACGCCATGAATCACGCCGTATCGACAATCAGCTCAGAGGGCGTTCAGGTCGTCAAGGTGACCCAGGGGCTTCTCGCTTCTTCTTATCTTTAGAAGATGATTTAATGCGTTTATTTGGTTCTGATAATATCTCAAATATCATGGAAAAATTAGGCATGGGTGAAGATGACCCAATCGAGCATAAACTTGTAACTCGTTCTATTGAACAGGCACAGAAAAAAGTTGAGGCTAGAAACTTTGATATTCGTAAACATGTTATCGAATATGATGATGTAATGAATCAACAGCGTGAAGTCATCTATGACCAACGCCGTAAAATCTTGCTTGGCGATAATCTCTATGAAAATATCATGGATATGATTCACCGCATTATTGATGCTCAAATGGATAGATATGCAAATGAAAAACTCTATCCAGAAGAATGGACCTTAGACGGTTTAATCACTGAGGCTGAAGATATTTATGCTCCAAAAGATAGCTTAGTAAAATCTGAACTTGAAGCTATGAGCCGTGACGAGTTAAAAGAAAAACTCTACAAAATCGCACAAGATAGTTATACTAAACGCGAACAGCTCTTTGGTAGTGAAATAATGCGTGATTTAGAACGCATCATTATGTTAAAAGTTGTGGATAACAAGTGGATGGAACATTTAGACCACATGGATATGCTTCGCGAAGGTATCAGTTTAAGAGCCTATGGTCAAAGAAATCCGCTCGTTGAATACAAAATTGAAGGGCACGATATGTTCCAAGCTATGATTGAAAATATTCAAGAAGATATCGCTAAATTGATGTATCGTGTAAATGTTGTTCGTGAACAGCCACCACAAGCTGAAGACCATTTAAAAAATGCTACTGTAAACCATGGGGAAAGCATATCTCAATCTCCTCAGGCAAAAAGAGCTAAAAATGCTGTAGGCAGAAATGACCCTTGTCTTTGCGGAAGTGGCAAAAAGTATAAAAATTGCTGTGGTAAAAACAAATAATCTAAATACAAAATTAAATTTAATGATAGGAAGTGAAAGCATGCTTGAAGATTTACGTACTACAATCGTAACCATAGAAAAAAAGCTGACTGAAATGGGGGATTCACTTTGACATCGCTCGCAAAGAAGAAAAAATAGCCGAGCTTGAATATAAAATGGGTGAGCCAACTTTTTGGGATGACCCTGAAAATGCACAGAAAATTACTCAAGAATTAAATGGTGTCAAAGATGGTGTAGATAAATACAAGCATATCGTTCAAAAATTTGAAGATATGCAGGTTCTTTGGGAAATGGGCATGGAAGACAATGATGAGTCTGTATATGCTGATGTAGAAATTGAAATTAAAGAAATTGAAGAAAGCATTGAGCAGTTAGAACTCGAATTGTTATTGTCAGGAAAATACGACGCTAACAATGCTATTTTAACGCTCCATGCCGGTGCTGGCGGAACAGAAGCACAAGACTGGACGCAGATGTTACTTCGTATGTACGGTCGTTGGGCTGAAAGAAATGGCTTCAGCGTAGAAACTGTGGATTTACTTCCAGGCGATGAAGCAGGCGTAAAATCTGTTACTTTGATGATTAAAGGTCATAATGCTTATGGTTATTTAAAATCTGAAAAAGGCGTTCACCGCTTAGTGCGTATCTCTCCATTTGATGCTAACTCTCGCCGTCATACTTCTTTTTCAGCTTGCGATGTTATGCCCGAAATTGATGATAATGTGGAAATTGATATCAATATGGCTGATGTTCGTGTGGACACTTACAGAGCTAGCGGTGCAGGCGGTCAGCATATCAACAAAACAGATTCTGCCGTGCGTATGACACATATTCCGACAGGTATTGTGGCGCAGTGTCAAAATCAGCGTTCACAGCTTCAAAACCGTGAGCAGTGCTTGCGTTTATTGCGTGCTCGCTTATTTGAATTAGAAATGGAAAAGAAAGAAAAAGAATTGGCTTCACTTGAAGGCGACCAGCAAAAAATCGAATGGGGCAGTCAAATTCGTTCTTATGTATTCCACCCTTATAATTTGGTTAAAGACCACCGCACAAGCACAGAAACAAGTGATGTTCAAGGTGTAATGGACGGCGATATCAATCGCTTTATTGAATCTTTCTTACACGCTAAAGCTAATCACGAAATTTGATAAGATTTTTGTATAGGACGTGATAAATTGCGTAAAATTATAGCTGGATTTATCACTTTATTGATTATTGTAATCGTTGGTGTATTTTTCTTTGCACCAACGATTATCAATAGTCAAATAAATAGTAAAATCCAACAAAAGATAAAGACAAATCAAGTTGAAGTACATCTTGATAGTTCTCCTGAATTCATGTTGCTATTTGGTCAAATCGACAATTTGTATTTGACGGGTAATGATATTTCATTAGATAAAGTCAAATTAAATAATTTGACTTTAAAAGGTACTAATATTGATTTTAGCGTAGAAGATTTACTGCTCGCTCGCCGTTTGGTGATTAATTCAGCAGAGGAGTTGTCCATTCAAGGGACGATAGATGAAGAAAATTTAGCTAAATTGTTGAGCGATAAAATTGACAATGTATCTGATATAGTAGTTAGTATAAATCCTGAAAATATTGAAGCTACAGGAAAAGTATCTTTGTTTGGAAAAAGTGCAATGATTCATGTAGTGGGGCATTTATTGATTCAAGATGATAAATTAATTTTTCGCATAACTAATGCTGATACATCTGGTGGTATTTTAGGAAAGATAGGCGTTAGTTTCACTAAAGATATAGTTGTGTCAAACACTACATCTCTACCTATTGAAAACGCACGATTTACTAAGATTGAACAGCAAAATGGTCAAGTGCTTATCTTAGCTGATATAAATAAATTGTATTGACTTTAAATAAGTTGTAGATAAGCAAATTAATAAGGTGGAATAGAATTGACAAAGTTTAAATATAATCGTTTGTTAATTATATGTATAGTAATCGGTTTAATCTCTGCCATTACTATGAATATACAGCGTTACTATGTGGAAAAAGCAAACAGTAGCATTGATTTGGCTATGGATTATGAAGACGTTTTAAAGCTAGCTCAACTTGAAGGCTTGCCAACTAATGAAGTGCTAGAACAGGTGAAAAAAGCGGGGATTTCTTCGCTCGCTGTATATGAAACGACATTTGAAAAGTTGAATAAAAATGGTAAAGTTATAGCTATACCAGGAAATACGCTCATCGAAAATTACTACAGTGGTTCATTAAATGACCCTGTTTGGCGTGAATTTGTAGCTAAAAATGTATCGAGCGATTATTCGTACGTTGTAGGTCATGATGAGCAAACGTATAAAGAAGTAAAAGAAGATTTATTTAGACGTTTAGGTAAAGACAGAGTAACTGTTATAAATTTAGGTCAGCAAGAAATTTTAGAAGTAAAGACAAACCACAATGAGCTTTTAAAGATGAACATTGGTATGCCAACTGATGAAATGAAAGCTGTGAACAACGCTGGCTTTTATGTCTTAGCTCGTCCAAGCAATTACAAAAACGTAACAAAAGATGATATTGATGCAGTTTTTGACCGTATGAATGGAATCAATATTTCAGAAATTGTATTTTCAGGAAAAGAAGCTCTAGGCGGACACAGTCAGACGAAAGATTTGGCACTGTACACTGCTGAAAAGATGAAAGAGCGAGGTATCACTTTGGGCATGATTGAAGCTGTAACGCAACTTCAGTTTTATTCGCAAGATGGGCTATTAGATATTGCTAAGGCAATGGATTATAAAGCAGCTCGCTTGTATGCTATACCTAAAGATGAACAGCCTAAACTTACTATTGAAACAGCCGTTGAACGCTGGTCAAATACAGATGAAGAACGAAATATACGCATTGACTTAATGCGTATATACGAACAGCCACGAGATGATTTATCTCTATTGGAAACAAATGTAAAATATATTGAACAGACAAAAACAGCCTTGGAGAAAAAAGGCTATACTATCGGTGTAGCAGGACATTTTGAGCCATTTTTTGGCAGTAAAGTTCTTCAAGTTTTAATGTTGTTAGGCGTTTGTGCAGGCGGTGTATTATATTTATCTTTGGTTCTGCCTGATTTATCAAAGAAAAAACAGTACATTATTTTAGTTATATGCTTTGCTATTTGTGCTATTCCTTTTGCACTAGGTGGCGGTTCTAAAATCCGCTTGATAGGAGCATTAGCAGCAGCCAATATCTTCCCTGCACTCGGAATGATTTCTCAACTAGATATCATTCGCCAAAATCGCCTCGTAGGAAAATTGCGTTTTGTGTCCTTGCTATTTAAAGCTATAAAGGCTATCGTTTGTGCTAGCATTATTTCCCTCATGGGTGCGATGTTTTTATCGGGAATTTTATCTGACGTAGAATTTTTCATGGAAATAAATATTTTCCGTGGCATTAAATTGACTTTTGTCTTGCCAATTATTCTCGTTGCTTTTGCCTTTATGAAGCGATTTGATATTTTTGGCGATAATTTATTAAATCCTCCTGCTTTTATGGAGCAGGCTAAACGCATTTTGAATATGAAAGTGTCTGTTAAAGCTTTAGTTGGCATTTTTATTGCCTTAATTGCAGGTATTATTTTTGTCGGTCGCTCTGGTCATACGGCAGGAGTACCTGTACCTGGAATTGAATTAAAAATAAGAGCATTTTTAGAACAGGCATTTTATGCTCGTCCACGCTCTAAAGAATTGTTCATTGGGCACCCTGCGTTTATCTTGATGATGACGGCTTGGTATCGCAAATGGCCGGCAACTGTATTTTTTATTTTGACTATGGTAGCAACTATTGGACAAGGTTCTATGGTTGAAACTTTCGCTCATATGCGTACACCAGTATTCATGTCGCTGATACGTGGTATTGACGGTGCTATCTTAGGTTGTATTTTGGGTTGCGTTATCATGGCAATCTTGTATTTATGGCAGTATATCATATCCACAACAGATAGGAGCAAATCATTGAATGAGTAATATTGTAATTTCTGGGTATTACGGTTCCAAAAATGCAGGCGATGAAGCTATGCTTGCCGCTATGCTGGAAGTATTCTCAGAACTTGACTCAAAACTAAATATTACTGTTATTTCATCTGACCCAGATTATACGACAAAGCGTCATGGTGTAAAGGCTGTCAACTGGCTAAATGTATGGGCTATTTTAAAAGTCTTAAACAAAGCTGATTTATTGATAAGCGGTGGCGGAAGTTTATTGCAAAATGTAACGAGCGGACGCAGTCTATACTATTATATGGGCATATTGTTTTTAGCAAAACTTGTGCATACGCCAATCATGTTGTATGCACAAGGAATAGGCCCTATATACGGCAGTTTTGCCCGCAAATTGATGTGTTGGTTTGGCAATCATAGCTCATTAATTACTGTTCGAGATAATGATTCTTTAGTTGAACTAAAAACTTTGAATATCACTCGTCCATACATCAAAGCAACAGCAGACCCAGTGCTTGCTATCAATGCTGTGGATAAAAAAATAGGTAGCTCTATTTTAAATCGATACCATATTTCGCTCACAAAGCCGATAATAGGCATTTCTGTTCGTGAGTGGCGTGAATGGTCTCACTACAAAGAAATTCTAGCAAAAACGGCAGACTGCGTGGTAAAAGAATTAAATGCTCAAGTTTTGTTTATGCCTATGCAATATCCAGAAGATGTAAAAGCTGCTAAGCAAATCGTAAATAAAATGAAAATGCCTAGCTTTATTTTAAAAGAAGATTTTACTACAGCAGAACTAATGTCGCTAGTGGGCAATATGGATTTGATGATTGGCATTAGACTTCATGCCTTGATATTTGCCGGTGTAATGGGAACGCCGATGATAGGTATTTCCTACGACCCTAAAATCGACAGATTCTTAAAATCAATCAATGAAGAAGTTGCGGGGAATTTGGAAAATATCACCAAAGATAGGCTTCTTGAACAGATAAAATTAAAATGGCACGATAGAGAAAATTATCGCCAAATAAATTTAGCACACATGGCTAAACTTCGCAATTTAGCAAAATCAAATGCTGAAATGGCACTTGC
>Cebus_capucinus_imitator_PRJNA485217_SSR118__coassemble_606_pt1 | contig 12223 bp, 9 predicted proteins | sample Cebus_capucinus_imitator_PRJNA485217_SSR118__metabat2_high_PE_012 | metagenome-assembled genome bin Cebus_capucinus_imitator_PRJNA485217_SSR118 | reverse complement strand
TTTGCCATACAGGAATACCTGGTGCAATCTGTCCCATAACATTTGCTTTTTTTACACTTAAACCTTTAGTGCCAACATCGCTTGATGTGATGCCACCTTTGGCTATGATAAAGCTAGGCTGAATAGAGAATTTGGAAACAATGCTAGTGATAGCTTCAGAAATTTTTACAGAAACTTTTAAGGATTCTTCCTCAGAGCCGACATCTAAGCGTTTTCTGCCTGTGTAAACGACAGTAGTTTGACCGTTTTTAACGCATTCTTCAGCTTCAGCGATAATGCGATTTACTTCTTCATCTAATTTTTCAGGTTCTAATACTAATAAATGATTAAATTCAATAAATTTAACCCAAGAGCATTTTTTGAGTTCGTTGAATTGTTCTGTAGTTTTCTTAACGTGTGAGCCGATGATGATAAGCCCCCCATTTTGATTATCTGCACGAAGTTCATCACGAGATAAGAGAGCTTTATCGCTTACACCGCCGATTACTTTGGTCAAAGCAGCAGCAGAGCGGAACATAAAGTTTTTGCCTGCATTAAATACATTTATTAAAGCTATTACAAAAACTTTTACATCTACATAATCTACAGCATTTACAACTACTTTATTAAAATCTTTTACGCCCATTAACTGCTCGGTAATAGTGTCAATATCCATATTGCGTAAAGATTCTAAGCTAATGCATACAGTATCTTTCGCTTTGTATTGACCATGAGTTTTTTCTTCTACGTATTCAGGTAAGAGCGAAGCTTTATAAGAAAAAGTCTTATCTTTAGCAAATTCAGTCATGCCAGCAGGAGTGAGATAATCTCCTTCTTGCACATAGTGAATATTATTTATAGTGAAACGACCGCCTTCTTTGAAAAATGGCATTAATACTTCACCATCATATTTTACATCTGTCAATTTTTCCACAGTTTGTTTTAAAGTATAAGTTTCTAATGGAAAATGACCGCGAAGCGTAGAATCACTGCGACTGATGATGATAAAATCTTTGCCTGTTTTTTTACTTTCTTCAGCTATTCTTTCAGCTATAGTTGTATGAACTTGCATAGTGTAATCAGCAGTGAATGCACGAGAATTAGTTAAGATAAAGAACATGGAGTTTTTTTCAGCAAAACCATCTGTAATAGTTTGACTACTCCAATCTGTATAAACGGAAATATCATGGACTGTTTGTACACCCGTTGGGTCATCATCTAGTACAACAATTTTTTTATTTAAAGTATTTAATGCTTGCTGTAATTTTTCATCTACAATAGATTCGTCAATAGGTTTTATATCTTGAAATAATTCAGATTTCAATACTTTTTCCATAATATATAGTCCTTTCGTATAACAATATGTATATAAAAATTTATTAAAATTATATAAAGCACAGAAATAATAAGATATCAAAAATAATAAAAGTGGTTTTAAGTTTTTTATTTAAAGCTAGGGAAAGATGATTTATTTCTGTGCTTTATACGGTTATTGATAGCTATTTTATTTAGATTCTACAGTTACGCCAGCAATTTGTTCATAGAATTGAACGATACCGCTATGGTCGTCCATGATATGACCAGTTGCTTTTAAGCTGTGCATGATTTCTTTTAATTGAGATGTGAGTACGAGTGGAACATCTAAAGCATCAGCTGTAGCCATTACATTAGTGATGTCTTTTAAGTTGATAGCCAAAGTTCCGCCTGGTTTGAAGTTGCGAGAAATCATCATTGGAGCTTTAGCGTCTAAAACAGTACTACCAGCAAGCCCACCGCGAACTGCTTCGTAAACTTTTTGTGGGTCTGCACCTGCTTTAGTAGCAAGCACAAGAGCCTCAGATACAGCAGCGATATTTAAATTTACCATTATCTGATTAGCTAATTTTGCTACAGAACCACTGCCGTTAGGGCCAACCACAGTGATAGAAGTACCCATTGCTTCAAATACAGGACGAGCTTTTTCTACGACAGATTCATCGCCGCCAATCATAAATGCTAAAGTAGCATTTACAGCACCAGGTTCACCACCGCTTACTGGAGAATCTAAGAATTTACAATTTTGAGCTTCTACCATTTGAGCAAATTTCTTAGAATCTACAGGTGATACAGAACTCATATCAATGACGATTTTACCTTCGCTTAATCCTTCTAAAATGCCTTCTTCGCCAGTTAAAAGAGAATTGACGATAGGAGCATTTGGAACCATAGTGATGATTACATCTGCATTTGTTGCTATTTCTTTAGGAGTTTTTGCGGATTTCGCTCCTGCATTTACGATTGTTTGTACAGCTTTTTCGCTGATATCGTATACGGTTAAATCAATACCTGCTTTCAATAAATTTAATGTCATAGGTCTGCCCATAATGCCAAGGCCAATAAATCCAACTTTTAACATAATAATCCTCCTAAAATATAAATGAAATATAAATTTATAGTTATATTTATTCAATATGTATCAAAGTTTAAAATAAAAGTTGATGTGTAACATACTACTAATTAAGCGATACATGAAAAACTCATGTATCATAGCATTTTTCCATAACTTCCAGCGTACAAATCATATGAAATTCGTAAGACTCAAATGCCTTTCTTGCATTGCCTGATTTTATCGCTTCATATATTTTTATATGTTCAGCTAGAGCTTTTTCTAAGCGATTTTCTTCGTGCAATGATTTTAATGTAGCAATTTCTAAACGAGTGCGTAGCATATTGATGATTTCTGCAAAATAATTGTTTTTTGTAAAATCTATGATAGATTGATGAAATTCTAAATCAAGTAGCATAAACTCATAATGAGAATTTGGCAATGTCAAAGATTTTCTCTGGCGAATTAGATTGTTTTCTATCTTTTTTATAAGCGTAATGCCTTCTTGCTCATTTATCTTTTTGGCAAAAGTAGAACAAGAATAACCCTCTATCGCTAAGCGAGTTTCAATTATTTTTTTGATTTCATCTAAATACAATGGCTTTATAGTAAATCCTCTATTAGTCTTTATCTCCAACATATTTTCATGTTGAAGTTGCAAGACTGCCTCGCGAACAGGTGTGCGAGATATGCTAAGTTTATCTGCAAAATATTGTTCAGAGTACATCTGATTTAATTGAAGTTCACCGTTTATAATTGCTTTTTTTAGATATTCATATACTTGAGATTTTAATGAAATGCGTTGTAGTTTTGGAATACTCATCATCTCCTAAAAATCATCTTGCATGTAGTATACTACTATTAGGAGTGTTTTGTCAAGTGAAATTTTTTAGAAAATTTTATAATATATACAATTTCATTCTAATTTTGTTATAATATAAATATAAGAAACAAAAAATATATAATTTGCTCTAGCGAAGATAAAATAATTTGACAGAGTTGGTATTTTTGTGATAGTATTTGTGTAATAAACATATAGCCCTTTAAAAAAATCCAGCGAGGTTGAAAGGGAGCACTATATACTTTTTATATTGCACTAACAGTAGCTTTCTTATGCCTTCGCATAGGAGAGCTTTTTTTGTGTAAGGGTTTCGTTTAAAGTACGAAGGAGGCAATACCTTGAGTAGAAACAGCATTTCATTGCGTGGAAAAAACATTCTCGGTTTAGAGTATTTTTCTACAGACGAAATTAATTTAGTGTTGGAAACAGCAAAAGAGATGAAAAATGTCATCAACCGCGATATTAAAAAACTTCCAACATTAAGAGGAAAGTCTATTGTTACGCTATTTTATGAACCAAGTACTAGAACGCGTACTTCTTTTGAATTAGCAGGAAAATATTTAGGTGCAGATGTAGTAAATATCACATCTAGCACAAGTAGTATCGTAAAAGGTGAAAGCCTTCGAGATACACTTCTTACTATTGAAGATATGGGTGTAGATGCTATTGTTATGCGTCATAGTGCTGAAGGTGCGGCTGAATATGCTACCAAAGTTGTTAGTCCTGTCATCATCAATGCAGGAGATGGAGCACACGCTCATCCATCTCAAGGTCTTTTGAATTTATTTACGATAAAACAGCACAAAAATACCTTTGAGAATTTAAAAGTAGCTATTATCGGCGATATTTTGCATAGCCGTGTAGCTCGCAGTGATATTTGGGGAATGAGAAAAATGGGCATTGAAGTTCATCTAGCAGGTCCTAAATCATTGCTTCCAAGATATTTATCTGAAGAACCAGGTATTTTTGTTCACGATAGAGTGGAAGAAGCTATTGAAAATGCAGATGTAATTAATGTATTGCGTATTCAACTTGAACGCATGAAAGCAGGTCTGTTCCCTTCACTTCGTGAATATGCACGCATTTTTGGTTTAAATAAAGACCGCTTAGCTTTGGCTAAGAAAGATGTGCTTGTACTTCACCCTGGTCCTATGAACAAAGGTGTAGAAATTTCTCCAGATGTAGCCTATGGCATGCATTCTGCAATTCAAGACCAGGTGCAAAATGGTGTGGCTGTACGCATGGCATTATTGACTCTAGCTTTGACAGGAGGAAAAGACAATGAAATTGCTGATTAAAGGTGGACGTGTGATAAATCCAGGTAAGCAGTTTGACGGCGTTTGCGATTTGCTTATCGAAGATGGAAAAATTGTAGAAATCGGCAATGATTTATCCAGTGAAGGTGCTGAAATTGTCAATGCAGAAGGTAAAGTAGTTGCTCCAGGTTTTATCGATATGCATACGCATTTACGTGAACCAGGACAAGAATCAAAAGAAGATTTTGAGTCCGGTTCTAAAGCTGCAGCTGCTGGTGGTTTTACTACTATTGCCACTATGCCAAACACTAGACCTGTTGTAGATGAAGCTATAGCTGTAAATGGTTTAAAACAGCGTGCTGCTATGGTTGGCGTAGTTCACATCGAAATCATCGGTGCATTGACTAAAGGTCAAGAAGGCAAAGAATTGGCTGAAGTTGGCGATATGGTAGAAGCAGGTGCAGTAGCATTTTCTGATGATGGTCATTTCGACCAAAATAGCAGATTGATGTTAAATGCTATGGACTATGTGAGAACGTTCAATAAAGCGATATCTTCTCATGAAGAAGAACCGACCTTAGTAGCTGAAGGCGTTATGAATGAAGGTCATCGCTCTGCTATGCTCGGCATGAAAGGTCGCCCAACTGTTGCTGAAGATATTGCAGTTATGCGTGATATCTTGCTTGCAGAATACGCTGACGCTTGGATTCACATTTGCCATATCAGCTCGAAAAATGCTATTGATATGGTTCGCCAAGCTAAAAAACGTGGTGTAAGAGTTACCACAGAAGTTACACCTCATCACTTGACTATGACTGATGAATTGGTAGACCCAACGGATTCTTCAACAAAAGTAAATCCGCCACTTCGTTCTAAAGCAGATATAGAAGCTGCCTTAGAAGGACTTAAAGATGGCACTATTGATATGATTGTAACAGACCATTCACCACACGCTCAGGAAGAAAAAGACCGTGAGTATAAATTTGCTCCTAGTGGATTCCCTGGCTTTGAAACTGCTCTCGGTGTTTTATTGACTGATTTATATCACAAAGGTTTAATCTCTCTTGAAGAACTCGTAAATAGAATGAGTTATCAGCCTGGTAAAATCTTCTTTGATGGCAAACGTGGTATCTTAGAAGAAGGTGCTGCGGCAGATATTGTTATATTTGACCCTGAATTACAGTGGACTGTAAAAAAAGAAGAATTCTACACTAAAGGTTCACACAGCCCATTTGTTGGACGTACATTAAAAGGAAAAGCTGTCATGACTATTGTTGACGGTAAAATCGTTATGCATGATGGTAAAATTTTAGCTTAATAAATTTGGAGGTGCCGCTTTGAAAGGCAAGTTAATCTTAGAAGACGGAGCAGTTTTTTATGGCGATATGCTTGATAGTAAAGCTGTTTACGGCGAAGTAGTATTTAATACCGGTATGACTGGCTACCAAGAAATTTTGACTGACCCATCTTATTGTTGCCAGATTGTTACACTAACTTATCCGCTAATTGGTAACTATGGTGCAGCTAAAAAATTCAACCAATCTCGTAAATGTTTCTTCAACGGATTTATCATCGGTGAACTTTGCGATATTGGTAGCAACTGGCAAAAAGAAGAAGAATTAACAGACTTTTTGAAAGCACAGGGTATTCCTTGCTTATATAATGTAGATACTCGTGCAGTTACTCGCCATATTCGTTCTGCTGGTGCAATGAAAGGCATTATCGTTCCTGAAACTGCAACACAAGAAGAAATTGATGCTTTGATGAAAAATGAAATTCCACGTGAAGTTGTAAAAATCGTTACAACTCCAGAAGTTTATAAAATGGAAAATGCTGGAGGTCCTCATGTAGTTGTAATGGACTTTGGTATTAAACAGCACATCTTGGACTCTCTCCACGGCATTGGCTGTGATTTGACTATTGTTCCTGCACACACTACAGCAGAAGAAATCATGGCATTAAATCCAGATGGTATCTTCTTATCCAATGGCCCTGGCGATCCTAAAGATTTGCCAGAAATCATTGAAGTAGTTAAACAAATCGCAGGTAAAGTGCCAACATTTGGTATTTGCCTTGGTCATCAATTAATTTCACTTGCTTTTGGTGCAAACACTTATAAATTAAAATTTGGTCATCGTGGTTCTAATCAGCCTGTTAAAAACTTAGCTACTGGTAGAGTGCATATCACTTCACAAAACCATGGCTATGCTGTTGATGAAGCTTCTTTAAAAGATGTACCACTTGAAATTACACATATTGCAGTAAATGATGGTACTGTAGAAGGCGTTCGCCATACTAGCCTTCCTATCTTCTCTGTTCAGTATCATCCAGAAGCATCTCCAGGTCCAGATGATAATAGATATTTATTTGACCAATTTTGGGCAATGCTTCAGAAAGGGGAATAATTAAGTGCCAAAGAAACAACATCTACAAAAAGTAATGGTTATCGGTTCTGGCCCTATTATCATCGGTCAGGCTGCTGAATTTGACTACGCAGGTACACAGGCTTGCCGTGCCTTAAAAGAAGAAGGTTTAGAAGTAGTATTAGTAAATAGTAACCCTGCTACTATTATGACTGATAAAGATATTGCTGACCGTGTTTATATCGAACCTTTGACTGTAGAATTTTTAGATGAAATTTTAGATAAAGAACGTCCTGACGGCCTTTTAGCTACACTCGGTGGACAAGCAGGTCTTAACCTTGCAGTTAAATTATCCGAAGCTGGACTTTTAGAAAAATACAATGTTGAACTTCTCGGTACTTCTTTGGAAGCTATTGAACGAGCTGAAGACCGTGAACTCTTCAAAGAAACAATGCAAAAACTCGGTGAACCTATTCCGGAAAGTACAATCGTTGACGATGTAGCTTCTGCTGTAGAGTTTGCCAACAAAATTGGCTACCCAATCATTGTTCGCCCTGCTTATACTTTAGGTGGTACAGGTGGCGGTATTGCCGAAAACGAAGATGAATTAATCGAAATCGTTATCCGTGGCTTAAAATACAGTATGATTGGTCAAGTTCTAATCGAACGCAGTGTTGCTGGTTGGAAAGAAGTTGAATACGAAGTTATGCGTGATGCTAACGATAACTGTATCGTAGTCTGCAACATGGAAAACCTTGACCCTGTTGGCGTTCACACAGGTGATAGTATCGTAGTTGCACCTTCTCAGACTTTAACTGACCATGAATACCAAATGCTCAGAAGTGCGTCCCTTCGCATTATCCGCGAACTTGGTATTGAAGGCGGTTGTAATGCACAGTATGCTTTAGATACAAAAACAAATCAATACTACGTAATCGAAGTAAATCCTCGTGTAAGTCGTTCTAGTGCGTTAGCGTCTAAAGCTACAGGTTATCCAATCGCTAAAGTTTCCGCTAAAATCGCTATCGGTTACACTTTAGATGAAATCACAAATGCAGTTACAAAGAAAACAAAAGCTTGCTTTGAACCATCTTTGGATTACTGCGTTGTAAAATTCCCACGCTGGCCATTTGATAAATTCGTCTATGCAGACCATACTTTAGGCACACAGATGAAAGCTACAGGCGAAGTTATGTCTATCGACCGTAACTTTGAAGGTGCTTTGCTTAAAGCTGTACGCTCTTTGGAAATCGGCGTAAATCGCTTGCACATTGATAAGATTGATAGCTGGAGCAATGCTGAAATCCTCTCTCGCTTATCCCGTATCAATGATGAACGCTTATTTGTCATTGCTGAAGCATTCCGCCGTGGCATTGCAGATATTGACGAAGTAAATAATATCACTAAAATTGATAAATGGTTCTTGCGTCGCATTAAACGCATTACTGATACAGAATTAGCACTTGTCAATGAAGGTCTTAACGAAGAAAATTTACGCCGTGCCAAACGCTATGGCTTAGCTGACCGCTCTATCGCTGAACTCGTTGGCAAAGATGTAAACGAAATTCGCACTATGCGTAAAGGCATCAACTTATTGCCATGCTATAAAATGGTTGATACTTGTGCTGCTGAATTTGAAGCTGCAACACCATATTACTATTCAACATTCCATGCACAAGAAGATGAAGTTCAAGTAAGCGATAAACGCAAAGTAATCGTACTTGGTTCTGGACCTATTCGCATAGGTCAAGGGGTAGAATTTGACTATTGTTCTGTTCATTCTGTATGGGCATTACGCAATATGGGAATTGAAGCAATCATCATCAACAATAACCCTGAAACAGTAAGTACAGACTTTGACATCTCCGATAGACTCTATTTTGAACCACTTACAACTGAAGATGTATTAAACATCATCGATAAAGAAAAACCTGAAGGCGTTATCGTGCAGTTTGGCGGACAGACTGCAATCAACCTCGCAGCTTCTTTAAAAGCTGCTGGCGTAAAAGTATTCGGTACTTCCGTTGACGATATCGACCGTGCAGAAGACCGTGAACGCTTTGATGAAGTCTTAGAACAGACTTTAATTCCAAGACCACAAGGTGCTAGCGTAACTAATGTAGAAGATGCTGTTAAAGCAGCTGAAAAAATCGGCTATCCTTCAATGGTTCGTCCTTCTTATGTACTCGGTGGACGTGCTATGGAAATTGTGTACAACGAAGCAGAACTTCGCGATTACATGAATCGTGCTGTAAAAGTTACACCAGACCATCCGGTATTGATTGACCACTATATGCAAGGTACTGAAGTAGAAGTTGATGCTATCGCTGACGGTGAAACAGTAGTAATTCCTGGCATTATGGAACATATCGAACGTGCAGGTGTTCACTCTGGGGATAGTATCGCAGTATATCCTCCACAGACACTTTCTTCTAAAGTAATCTTCACAATCATTGACTACACAAAACGCTTGGGCTTAAATCTCAATGTAAAAGGTTTATTGAACATTCAATACGTAGTTGTAAATGATAATGTATATGTAATTGAAGTAAATCCTCGTTCTAGCCGTACAGTTCCATTCTTAAGCAAAGTAACAGATATTAACATGGTAGAACTTGCAACTCGTGCAGCTTTAGGACATAAATTAAGTGAATATGGATTTAAATCCGGTCTTGTAGACCCTAAACCATACGTAGCATTGAAAGCTCCTGTATTCTCCTTTGCTAAAATGCAAGACGTAGATATTTCTCTCGGACCTGAAATGAAATCTACAGGTGAAGTTATGGGTATTGACTACCACTATGCACGTGCTTTATATAAAGCAATTACAGGTGCAGGTATGAACATTCCTACAGACGGAACAATCCTCTTTACTGTAGCAGATAAAGATAAAGAAGAAATGAAACAACTCGGTAGAGCCTTTGCTGAACTCGGCTTTAAAATCACAGCTACAGAAGGTACAGCAAAAGCGTTGAAAGAAGTTGGCGTAGATTCTTCTATCGTATATAAAGTTCATGAACGCAGTCAAAATGTAGGTCATGACGGCAGTAGCGATATTATTAAAATGATTAAAGCTGGTGGTATTAACATGGTTATTACTACACAGACTCCAGGTCAGAAATTCGCAAAAGACGGTTTTAGAATTCGCCGTGCAACTGTTGAACATGGTATCGCTTGTCTTACTTCTCTTGATACAGCTTGGGAAGTTTTGCGTGTGCTTAGCTTTATGCGTGAACGTCGCTTAGTATATTCTCTTGCACTCCAAGATTATATCGGTGGCGGAGATGAACTTGCATAATAAATAATCTCAGTAGATATACGCCGATAGGTTTATTAGCTTATCGGCGTATGATTTAACTAGATTTTATCAAGAGGTTAAAATTTATATGGTAAAAGAAAAATTAATTTCAGCTCTCGATTTTCATACAAAAGAAGATGCTTTAAATCTTGTGGATAAATTAGGCGATAGTGTTGTTTTCTACAAAGTTGGCATGGAACTTTTCTACGCTGTTGGCCCTTCTATTATTGAAGAATTGAAAAAACGCAACAAGAAAATATTCTTGGATTTAAAACTTCATGATATTCCAAATACTGTAGCACAGGGACTTTGTTCATTGCTTCGCCAAGGCGTAGACATCATGACGATTCATACTTCGGGCGGATATACAATGATGAAAACTGCCGTAGATACAGTTCGTGCTGAAGCTAAAAGATTAAATATTCCTGCCCCTAAAATCATCGGAATTACTGTTTTAACTAGCATTAATGAAAGCGATTGGCAAGGCTTAGGCTATACAGTAGAAATCAAAGAACAAGTTGTTCGCCTTGCAAAATTAGCTAAAGAAGCAGGTCTTGACGGTGTTGTGTCTTCACCGCAGGAGGCTAAAGCGATTAGAACCGCTTGCGGAGAAGATTTCTTGCTTGTAACTCCAGGAGTTCGTCCTGCTGGTTCCTCCTTAGATGACCAGAGCCGAGTTGCCACTCCTGCCAAAGCACTTCAAGACGGTGCAACTCATTTGGTAATCGGTCGACCAATCAGAGCAGCTAAAGACCCTGTCGTTGCTGCAAAAAATATTTTAGAAGAAATGGAGAATGCATAAAAATGACAGAACAGGAAGTAAAAGAGTTATTAATTAAAACTAATGCTATTATGGAAGGTCATTTCCTTTTGACTTCTGGCTTGCATAGCCCTATGTACGTAGAAAAATTCAATGTGCTCCAACAACCAAAATACACTGAACAGCTTTGTAAAGCTCTTGCGAAATACTTTGCAGATAAAAATATTGATACAGTAGTAGGTCCAATGACAGGTGGTATTTTGCTTGCTCATGAAGTTGGTAAAGCACTTGGCACAAGAGCAATTTTCACTGAACGAGTAGACGGTAAAATGACCTTCCGCCGTGGCTTTAGCTTAAAAAAAGATGAACGTGTAGCAATCGTTGAAGATATCGTTACAACAGGCGGTTCTGTGCGTGAAGTTATCGACGTAGTAAAAGCAGAAGGTGCAATTCCAGTTGGTGTAGGCCTTTTAGTTGACAGAAGCGGTGGCAAAGCTACTTTTGAAGATGTACCTGCTCATGCTCTATTGCATTTAGATGTTACAACTTATAAACCAGAAGATTGCCCACTTTGTCATGATAATGTACCAATGACAAAACGCGGTCGCACTGGTAAATAATTTATGAAACAAAAACAATTAGAAAAAGTCCAAGCTGAACTTTCAGCCTGGACTTATTTACAGCAATTAGAAGATGAAAAAATGGGCTTTAAGCTTTGCAAAAGAATGCAAGAAGTAGGAGATACTTTTGAAATCTACAGCTATGAAAATGATGATTTAAAGCGAAAAGTAATGGTCTATTATCACGAAGAAACAAAAGAGTACAAGCTCTTGATAACGATAGGCCTTACTGAATTTTGTGCTATTGAATTTATTTCAGAAAATCTTTTGCAATTAGAGCAGATTTTAAACAAGCGTTTTGAAACTTTACTTGGCGATATTTCGTCATTTCACAAAGAGCATGTGAGTTCAATTATTGTGGATAAAAAGATAATGCAGTGGCAATATATAAATAAATTGCCTAGAGAGATAAACGGCTTTAAATTATTTATAAGCCCTGATAAACCAGTGCGAATAATAAATGGTTCGTATATAATCATCGACTATTGCGATTTTGAATGTGAAAGCAATTTTATAATTTACTACAATATGTTTCGCGATGAATTTTTTGGCGAAGCTAGAATTCACCGCATACCAGAGGTAACATATGATTTTGATTCATCGCAGTTAAATGAATTAGAACTTAAATTGCAAGATAAGCTAGAAGTTACTTTAAATCAAATACGAAATAGAATATAAAAAAGGTTTTATAATAAATGTTGGGGTTTGAGAAAATTCTCAGGCTCTAACATTTATTTTTTT
>Cebus_capucinus_imitator_PRJNA485217_SSR118__coassemble_600_pt1 | contig 12416 bp, 7 predicted proteins | sample Cebus_capucinus_imitator_PRJNA485217_SSR118__metabat2_high_PE_012 | metagenome-assembled genome bin Cebus_capucinus_imitator_PRJNA485217_SSR118 | reverse complement strand
AAAAAAGCCTTTGATTTCTCAAAGGCTGTTATTGCAAAATGGTGGGCAGGGATGGATTCGAACCATCGTAGCCTACGGCGACGGATTTACAGTCCGTTCCCTTTAACCACTCGGGCACCTACCCATTATTTAGTTTGAATGGTGACCTTGGCAGGACTCGAACCTGCGACCTTTTGATTCGTAGTCAAACACTCTAATCCAGCTGAGCTACAAGGCCATTCAATGCGTCGCTCGTTTCTCACAAGCGACTTTTATATAATAGCATAGATGTATTTATTTTGCAAGTGTTTTTTAGAAAAATATTTATTTATTTTTAAGATTTTTTTTGGTTTCTCTTTTAGCGATTTTTTCTTCACATTTTTCAATAGCTGTGGAAAATTTTCGCCAGAGATGTTGTCTGCCTAAGGTGCGGAATAATCCTGCTCTGTACATATGGCGGCGAACTTGTGGATTGGCTTCGCATAAAAAGACTTCAATGCCACGCTTTTGCAGATTTTTTACGATTTCATTTAGCATTTTCAAACCGCTTAAATCCACAAATGGCACGCTGTCAAATCGCAAAATCAAGTATTTTAAATCCTTAGAAATGTGTTTTAAAGAGCGTTCAAACGCATTTACTGCACCGAAAAACAATGGGCCGTCAATGGTGTATACGAGCATTTCGTGATGAAGCGAGGTTTCTTTTTGAATAGCATCTTCAATTTCTTTGTGGCTGACTGCATGAACATCGACGGAGTAAACCATTTTACGCATAAATTGCAAGATAGCTAAGACAACACCGACATTTACAGCTACAACTAAATCGGTAAAGATTGTCAAAAAGAAAGTTATAAGAAGTATTATAGAATCTGCAAGTGGTGCAACGCGAATTAAGCGAATGAAATTTGGAATATCGCTCATATTGTAGGATACTACAAATAAAATTGCAGACATAGAAGCCAGTGGAATATAGCTTGTGTAAGGAGCTAAAATAAATAAAATCATTATGAGAACAACGCAATGCACAAGACCTGCGATAGGACTTGTTCCGCCTTGACGAATATTCGTTGCTGTGCGGGCAATTGCTCCTGTGGCAGCTATACCGCCAAACAGTGGGCAGAAGATATTGGCAAGCCCTTGACCGAATAATTCTTGGTTGGAATTGTGCTGATGACCTGTCATACCGTCAGCTACAACAGCCGATAGCAGAGATTCAATAGCACCGAGCATGGCGATAGTGAAAGCAGGCCCTATTAGCGAGAACATATCCGAAAGTGTAAAATCGGGGATACTGAGCGACGGAAGTCCAGAGGGAATTTCGCCAAAGGAACTACCGATAGTAGCAACACCTTCAAATTGAAAGATAGTTTGAATGGCAGTTGCGATTAAAATTGCCCAAAGTGGGCCGGGAGCTTTTTTGATGATAGGAATTTTAGGTGTAATTAAAATCACAGCTAAGCTGATTAGTGCGATTAAAAGAGTGTAAAAATGAGTGTGGGGCAAGGATAAAATCAATAAGTATAATTTCTCATGAAACATTTCTACATGAGGAATTGCAGGAAAGCCAAAAAATGATTGCCACTGACCTACCCAAATCGTTACACCGATACCTGCTGTAAAACCTACGATTACAGGGGCAGGAATAAAGCGAATAACATCGCCAAGCTTTGCAATGGACATCAAGATTAAGATGATACCTGCCATAAAAGTTGCAATTTGCAGTCCTGCAAAGCCGTAGTTCATCAAGATACTGCTAAGTAAAACGATAAAGGCTCCTGTAGGACCTGCAATCTGAACGCGAGAGCCACCAAAAACTGAAACGAAAAATCCTGCGATAATAGCGGTGTAAATACCTTGAACGGGAGAAACACCGCTGGCGATAGCAAATGCCATAGCAAGTGGCATAGCGACAACGCCGACAACTAAACCTGCTGTTAGATTTTTACTGAAGTGTTTTGGTTGAAGTAAACCTGATTGATATGCTTCTTTTAATGCAAACAAAAAAATCCTCCTCAATATTAAATTTTCGTCAATTTGTATGTAAAAACAAGATATTATGATAGCACTTATTTTGCCCGTAGTATAGGGATTTTTATAAAAAAATATATTAATTAAATTTATCGGATTTTATAAAACTATAGGTGATGATTTATTTTAGAAAACAAAAAAACTCCGATATAATCGGAGTTGAATTTACAAACTGGTGGGCAGGGATGGATTCGAACCATCGTAGCCTACGGCGACGGATTTACAGTCCGTTCCCTTTAACCACTCGGGCACCTACCCATTATTTAGTTTGAATGGTGACCTTGGCAGGACTCGAACCTGCGACCTTTTGATTCGTAGTCAAACACTCTAATCCAGCTGAGCTACAAGGCCATTCATTATGGTGCAGTGCTTAACTGCGTATATTATAATATCAGATTGAGAGGTGTTTGTCAAATGTTTTTTGAAAAATTTTTAAGCTAGAGTAAAAATCTTCGATTAATGCATGATAATTATTTTCATAAAATATTACAATATTACACTAAAAGCTATTGATTTTTATTTTAGAGTGTGATATTATGTATACAACTTTTAAAGAAATAAAGACTGTGAGCAGGAAAAGTAAGTGATTATGGATATTACAGAGAGCTGAGAATGCTGAGAACTTAGCATAAAAGTATTCACTGAAGTTCCCCTGGGAGTTGCCCGCTGAATGTATTGTGTAGGCGGAGTCGGAGCCTTACCGTTAACAAAGGAGAGTATCAGATATTTTATCTTGTACTTGCTTGAGATACCTATGATAAATTTATTGTAGGTAAATAAGGTGGTAACGCGAAATTAGCCTCGCCCTTAATCAGGGTGAGGCTTTTATTTTTCTAGGAGGTGATAATTTTGAAATTAGCTTTTTTAGGTCCTCATGGCACAAATAGTGAAGAAGCTTGTAGGTGCATAGAAAAAATCATTGAGGGTTTTCAGGAAAATATAGAGCTACAAGCGTACGCTACTATTGATGAAGCTATTTGGGCTGTAGAAAAACGAGAAGTGGATTATTGCCTTGTTCCAGTAGAAAATTCTATTGAAGGTTCAGTGAGGATTACGTTAGATACACTTGCTCATGATGTCGATTTAATCGTTAAAGCAGAATTAGTGTGGAGTGTGCATAATCAGTTGATGGCAAAAAATGTAAAGGCTCCTATACATACGATTATCTCTCATGCTCAACCGCTTGCTCAGTGTAGAAATTACATCAAAAAGCATTATCCTAAAGCTAAGATGGAAGCTGTATCTAGTACAGCAAGAGCAGCCGAAAAGGCTAGCCACTATGGCGAAGGCTATGCGGCTATAGCTACTAAAATAGCTTCTAAACTATACGATTTAAAATTGATAGATACAGATATTCAAGATGTCGAAGATAATTTTACAAGATTTATCTTGCTTTCTAAAAACAAAAATACCATTAGCGAAAAATACACAGCAAAAGTTCAAAAAGACAGCATGATGATTATTTGTCAAATTGACGGTAGAGCAGGCAGTTTATATGAACTTTTGGGGGATTTTGCTAAGCGTAAAATCAACATGACGAGAATTGAATCACGTCCTGCTAGAACGAGTTTAGGCGAGTATATTTTTTTCATTGAAATTGACGCCGATGTGGATGAGAAAATCTTGCAAGAAGCTTTGAGCGTAGCTGAAAAAAAATGCCTTTGGCTTAAAAACCTTGGTGTATTTCCGGTGTTTAAAGGCAGTTTAAATTGAAATATTGTAGATTTTATCAAAATAGAGTAGAAGACTCTCACTTCTAAGCTTTAGCGTAAGTGAGAGTAGTTCACTTGATAAATTAATTGAGAAAAGGTGGAATATATAATGGTCATTATCATGAATCCAGACGCAACTGTTGAAAATATTGAAGGCGTAGTAAAAGCGATAGAAGGCGTAGGCCTTATTGCTAAAATAATGGAAGGTTCTCAGCAAAAAATCGTCGGCGTAATCGGCGATAAAACTCGTGTTGGCTCACTTGCTATTGAAGCAATGGGCGGTGTTGAAAAAACTGTAGCTATTTCTAAAAGCTATAAACTTGCAAGCCGTGAATTTCACCCTGCAAATACTGTAGTAGATGTTGATGGCGTTAAAATTGGCAATGGCAATTTTGTCGCTATGGCAGGTCCTTGTGCTGTTGAATCTCGTGAACAGATTATCGAAATTGCCAAATATGTAAAAGCGGGCGGAGCTCAATTCTTGCGTGGCGGTGCATATAAACCTCGCACCTCTCCATATTCTTTCCAAGGTCTTGAAGAAGAAGGTTTAAAATACTTAGCGGAAGCTCGTGAAGTTACAGGCTTAAAAGTTGTAACAGAAGTAACAGAAGTAGAAGCTGTAGATACAGTAGCTCATTATGCAGATATTTTGCAAATCGGTGCAAGAAATGCTCAGAATTTCCGTTTGTTAAAAGAAGTAGGCAGAACAAATAAACCTGTAATGTTAAAACGCGGTTTGTGTGGAACTATTGATGAATGGTTAAATGCTGCTGAATACATCATGAACGAAGGAAATCCTAATGTAATTTTATGTGAACGCGGTATCCGCAGTTATGAAACGTACACAAGAAATACGCTTGACATGAGTGCTGTTTGTGCTATTAAACATTTGAGTCATCTTCCTGTAATCGTTGACCCAAGCCATGGCACAGGTAAATGGAGAATGATTAAACCAATGTGCTTTGCCGCTGTAGCTGCTGGAGCAGACGGTATCATCATTGAAACACATTACAATCCTGCAAAAGCCTTGTCTGACGGTCCACAATCTTTAACTCCTGAACATTATGCAGAAGTTATGAATGGTTTATATAAAATCTCTGATTTCATGAAAGTAGAAAATTTATTGACTGATTATACTAAAGACTAATTAAATAGAGTTTTAACTAAAAGAAAAATGCTTAGATTAGAGTTGATTTCTAGTCTAAGCATTTTTTTGCTAAAGCATAAAAAGCAAAAACAGCGGATAGATAATGAGGATAAATAACGCTGTAGTTATGAGAAAATTGGCTTCGGCAACGTGCGTATTTAATTGATAAAGTTGCGTTACGATAATAGAGTTTATGCCTACAGGGCAAAGACCGACAAGGACGGATAAAGTTAAAATCAGTGGATTGTCGGTAAAAAAATAAGTCGTCAAATAGCAAATCAGCGGAGTTAAGATAAAGCGAATGGGCAAGAGTGCATACGATGTGTATTTATATCTTTTAGCTATGGCAAAGTTTAGCAAATATCCTGTGGGCAAGATTCCTACCCAAGCACTGATATGCACAAAAGAATTGTAGATGGGGTCAAATAAATCAGGGCGTGGTATATGATTTAAATTGAATATCGTGCCGATTATCATGCAGACTAGCCCAATTTGATTCCAGCTGATTAAAATAGAACGCCAACGAGGCTTGAATTTGACTTTTTTAGAACCTGCCATATACTTTTGGCGAAAGTATTCAGCTAGTGGAAAAGCAACTGTAAGCGTGAAGATATTTTGTGCCATAGCGATTACTTGCACATAAGCATAGGCTAATTGTCCCATGGCGATAAAAGCACACAGTCCGCCTAAAATGCCTATGTTAGAAAGCATGATAGCGATTAAAAAGGCACCGCTATCGCGAATATCCAAGAGCTTTTTGGTAGCGTAAGGATAACTAAAAATCCCTGGCATAGCAGAGCAAAGTATAAAACCTAGAAATACTAAAAGAACGATATTTTTGTCGATATCTATCAGCCAAAAACTGCCAAAACCGATAATTGCAATGAGAACGCGAACATTTACTTTTAAAAGTATATTGCAAGTATCAAGGGAGATGATTTTATACTTGTGAAAAAGGTAGCCTGTGATTAAAGGTAAAATTACATCGATAAATAAAAATAGCAGGCGAGTTAGCGTATCTGACATGATTATTTTGCTTTCAAATCAGGGCGAAGATGTGCTGCTCTGCCGAGATATACATGTTTTATTTGGGCTTGCGTTTTATCTGTGTTCACTAATAACAAAACACGAATGCATTTTTTTAGGCTGTTTTCAATGTACAGTTGTTGAGCGTCAAATAGTGGCACTAAATCCCAACCTGATAGACAGCGAGCGGCAAATGCCGGAAAAACAGAGGTGATATCTTTGGTCGCACTAAAGATAGCAGCCCCAATATCTTCGGTGGATAAATCATTTTCTGCCAAAATTTTAGTCAGCATTTCGCTAACGCAGGAAATTACCTCCTCTTTAGTATCATTTTCTACTGTAACTGCTCCACGAATTCCTTGCATAAAAAATCTTCCTTTCTATTGCGATTTATATTAAGTAAATAGCTATCGTTCTTTGTAGATGCTTATCATTAAGCGAATGGATAAAAATACTGCGACTAAATAACCAACAACGCCTAAAATGGGGATTTCCATTATTTGTGGGGTCATATTTGTAGTGCAAATTATACTAGAGCCTAAAAGAAGTGCTGAACAGATAATGCATAAAATCAATTTATTAATCATCTTATCCAGTCGGCGAAGTGGTTCTTCAGAACCTGTTAAATCTAAATTTACCTTTGTCTGTCCGCTCATGGTCATTTTTAAAATATCGGATAATTGTTCTGGAATATGCATGGATTTTTGCATCATCAAAAAACTATCACGTTTAAATTTGGCAACTTCTTCACGCCAGCTAAAATTGCGTTTAAAATCTGCTTTCATATATGAGGCAAAGATATCTATAAAATTGACATTAGGACAACAGATTTTCAGCACGGATTCAATCGTAATCGTGCCACGGGCAAACATACTCAGTCCTGAATTTATATAAATGCGATGTTTTCTCGCTAGGCGAATGATATCGTGAGCTAGTTCGCTAAGCTTTAGACTTTGAAAATTGACATTGCCATAGCGATTCATCAGATTGTCTATATCTTCATAGAGTTCAATGTGATTTAATTTTCCCTTTGGCGTGCCTAAAGTCAAGATTGCCGTTTTCATTTCGTAGGTATCTTTTTGCACTAGCGAATAGACAGCTTTTTTCAAGGCTTCACGCTCTTTAAAGGACAATCTGCCCATCATGCCCAAATCTAGCCAAATGATTTTGCCGTTTTTTATCCAAATATTTCCAGGGTGCGGGTCGGCGTGAAAATAACCGTCTTCAATGACTTGTTTTACATAATTTTGCCCTAAGCGAAAGCCTAGTTCTTCAGGATTATAACCTTTGGCTTTTAGTTTTTTTAGTTGGTCAATGCGGTCGCCATCGATGTATTCCATGACTAAAACTCTAGCTGTGGTCAGTTCTCGCTTTACATAAGGGCAGTCGATAAAATTATCATCGCTGTTTAATCGCTTAAATTCCTCGATATGCTCTGCCTCCATCATAAAATCCATTTCTTGTTTGGAGATATTCCACATTTCATCTAAGATGGAATTAAAATCTAAAACATCAGAAGAAGCCTTAAATATCTGCAAAATAGATACCGCCCGTTTTAAAAGGGCAATATCTTTGGACATGATTTCGTAAATGCCCGGTCTTTGAACTTTTATGACAACTTTTTCGCCGTCTTTTAAAATAGCTTTATGCACTTGAGCGATTGAAGCTGAACCTAGAGCTTTTTCATCTATTTCTTCAAAGATATCGTCTAATTTTTTATTGTATTCTTTTTCTAAACAGTTTTTTATAATATCAAAATCGAGTGGCTTTGCCTGCGTTTGCAATTTTGTAAGTTCAATAGCATAATCTGCTGGCAAAAAGCCTGGCTTTAGCGATAGAATCTGCCCTAGCTTTACAAAAGTAGGCCCTAAATCTTCTAGGAGTAAACGTAATTTCTCAGGTGTCATAGAACTTCTAAGAACATTATGCTTGCGCAAAACCAAAACCATTTCACGCAGTCTTTGTGAAGAACTGTACTTATTTTGATTGTTTTTTCTTAGCAATATAACACCTACTTATTTTTTTGATTTATAAAATGTTTTTTCATTATAAAGATATGTTCATTATATCAAATTTCAGTTAGAAAAACAGCAAATTATAAAATAAAAAAGATATAGCTTTGCTGTCAAAGCTATATCTTTAAATACTATTTACTTACAATATCCATTAATGTTTTAAAACTATCTACTGTAGCATATTTTACAGTATTAGAATTGAGTTTTTCAAATAATTTTTTAGCACAGTTGATTTTAGTTTTTTCTATTTCTCTAAGTTGTAAAGAATTCATTGAACCTTTTGTTTCTGCTACAAAATAGATATGTTTTACACTATTTTCTTTAAAAGCTACTGCCCAATCAGGAGTATAATTTCCAACTGGTGTAGGAATTTTGAAACCTCTAGGAAGTTTTGCATAAACAGCTACTTCATCTTGGTTATCAATTTCACGGACAAATTTTCCTTCAATACTGTTTTCTAAGCCATCAATAAAAACTAAATCTTGAATGTGTTTTTTTGCTTTAAATGAGTATTCATTTTTTGTATGTTTTTCTGCTGTGAAGATAGATATATTATAAGGCTCTTCGCTACTAACATCATATGTTATATCTGAAACTATCATAGTAGCTTTTTGTTCGTTAATCAGTGAAATAACTTGCGTGATAAAATCTTCAGGATTTTTTCTAAACAGCATAAATTTATCAGGACGAATTTTCTTTAAAATAGCAACAACTGTTTTGCGGGTTAAAGTTGTACCTTGAACGATTTTACCTACTAAGTCATATTTAACTTGAATAGGGGTGTAAGTGTTAATATCTTCTTCTTCAGTTTTAGTATTTTTAACTATAAATGCTGTCTGATTTTCTAAATCATCTTTGGTTATTTCATTGCGTTGCTTACCTTTTTTTATTAAGTAACGAATGCTTTTTACAGATAAATTCATATCAATAGCATCGACAGCTTTTTGTATAAGTTCATCAGAACTAAAGTTAACTTTATAAATGTATTTGTGGTTGAGGCAATTCCAAAGTTCAACAAATTCTTTTTTGTAGAAGTTATCATTTAAATTATTTTCTATCGCTTTATGTTTACTGCCATCGATAAACATATTATCAAGTTCTTTATCATTATTGTGTATAGATTGAATTAATTTATATATACCACATGAGATTGATTCAAATTCTTTAGGCAATTCTTTTAGCGTATTTGATTTTTCTGCTTGGTAATAGGTTTTGGTGAGATTATCGTCATCATCGATATAATCATTTTTTGCTAAATATTTATAGATAAGTTTAGCTTGATGCTCATTGATAGTAACTTTTTCATCATTGATATAAATAGTTTTATTTTTAAAATACTCATCACTAGCTTTTTTTGGTCTGTCATAGAGAGTATCTTTAATATCTTTTTGCAAATCTCCAACAAATTCAGCATAACTGCCTGATGAAATAACTGTTAAGGTGTTGTAGCTTTCAAATAATTTATCATCTTCGCAAGTAGCATAATCCATACGATTGCCATCTTGATTTACACAAATACGAAGTCCACGCCCAACTTCTTGTCGTTTTTGGTTAGCATCGTCACTTAAACGCAATGTACAAATTTGAAATATATTAGGATTATCCCAGCCCTCTCTAAGTGCTGAATGAGAAAAGATAAAGCGAGTTGGTTCATCAAAAGAGAGCAATCGTTCTTTATCTTTCATAATTAAATCATAAGCTGATACATCTTCAGATGAATTATTTTTTATCTTACCGTTAGTAAAGTGAGAGGTTTTTTTATCAATTGAGAAATAACCATTATGCACCTTTTTTTCATCAATACAATATTTTCTAAGGTATTGTTGGTATGGATTACTTTCATTAAGCTGAAGATAGTTATTTAAAACTTTTTGATATTCGTCTTCAAAAATACGCCCATATTCACCAACTTGTGGCTGATTATTTTCATTATAAATGCGATATTTTGATACTTCATCAATAAAAAATAGAGAGAGTACTTTGATACCTTCACTGTATAAACGCTGTTCTTTTTCAAAATGTGATTGTATTGTTTGTCTTATTTGCAATCGAACATTTGTCATCTTTTGTTTATCATTGATACTTTGTCCTACACTTATATATTTGCCATTTTGAAAATATATTTTATTCTTATTTGAATCAATATCTGTGATTATATAATTCTCATATTGATTTAATTCATTGGATTCATGGAAAATATCGTCTCCTACATCTAAATGTTTTGTTTCCCTTTTGATAGTTCCTGATTTTAGTTTTACGTCATATTCTATTTTAGCCCGCGGTGGTTTATCAGGGCTTTTTATTATATCTTTAAGTGCTAAATATGCTCCCTGTCCGCCAAGATTTTCTATTTCTAAACCAATAACCTCAATTTTTTTTACGAGTTTTTGATTATAAGCATCAAGTGGGTCTAGTACATAGACAGTATTATGTTTTACTTTATGTGTGGCAGAATAATTTAAACTAAATAATGCATCAAAATTATTTTTTAGTGCTTGTTGTGTAGACTTTCCTGCAATTTTTTGAGGCTCGTCTAGTATTAAAATCGGCTTATTTTCTTTAATTACATCTATTGGTTTACGGGATTGGAAATTATCTTGTTCGGTATAGATAATTCGTGATGATTTTTTATTTTCACTCATACTGCTATTAAATGCTTGTATATTAATAATCATCACATTGATACCGTTATTTTGAGAAAAATTTTGTATTAGATTTAAGTTTTTACTATCATAGATAAAATAATGAGCTTTTTTATGATATGTTTCCATAAAATGGTCTTCCATTATTTCAAATGATTTTTTTACACCTTCGCGAACCGCTATTGATGGAACGACAATAATAAACTTGTTCCAGCCATAAACTTTATTGAGTTCAAAAATGGTTTTTATATAGACATATGTTTTGCCTGTCCCTGTTTCCATCTCAATATCAAGAGAGCAAAAACCAAGTTCTTTATTTAATGTTTTATCTTGACGAATGTTGTTCTCGACTTGAATTTCATTAATATTAGCTAGTACATCTTTATCGCTAAGTTTTATATCTGCATTTTTAAAACCAGTATAGTTGAATCCTTCAATAGCTGAACCACTATCGATTAAGTATTTTTGTGCTGTACTTAGAGGTTGACCTTGAAATACTTTTATTACATTATTTACAGCTTGTGTCTGATAGTCTTGAATTTTAAATTTGAATTTCATCAAGTTACTCCTTTTTATAATATTTTATATATAGTATTAGGACTATAGCGTTTAAAAATCTGTTCGATATTGATTGCAAAACTATCATTTGCAAGTGAGCTATTTTGAAATACAGCGTAAATTGGGTTACTTTTTGCTATAGTCGTTGCTACTTTTTCTGTGATATCTTTATCAAAGCAAGCAATTAAAAAATTATCTTCAACATAGAATATTTTTTTATCGTCTATAATATCAACTTTTATATCGCAAGAAAGCATAACACCTAGTTCTAATGCAACTTGAAATAATAAATCTTCAGCTGTTCTGTCTTTTTTGACATTATCTATAATATCATCTAAATTTTGCATGATATATTTATCTGGGGTATAGTAAATATCTTTCATATTAGAACTATCGACTTTTAAAACTCTAAAACCAGTATCTAAAGAATCTGCATTAATTCCTGCTTCTTCTTTGATTTTTATACCGGCACGGCGAATGCGTTCTTTGCCGATTTCACAGATATTTTTATATCCAGCTTTGAATGCTTCTGATTTTTCAGCTACTTTTTCTGGAAGTTGCACCATGATAAATTTGCGATTGCCACCATCTTCAGCATTTAATTGCATAACAGCATGAGCTGTAGTTGCTGAACCAGAAAAGAAATCTAAAATGATATCATTTTTATTTGTAGATATTGAAGAAAAATGATTTATTAAAGATAATGGTTTTGGATAATTAAATGGTTTATTTTTAAATAAATTTTTTATATCATCATTTCCACTTTCAGTTCTACCGTAAATGGAATCTATTAATAAACTTTTTGGTATAACACCCTTTGGTTTATAATATTTAGTATAAATTTTTCCGTTTTTGAATACTAATTTATCAAACTCTTTTTCTACCTTTGTTTTGCTCCATCGCCAACAAGACTGTTTACCTTTTACTATTCTAGGGTAATATTCATTTCCTTCTAAGTCTGTTATCGTATATACTAATGATTGACTAAATTGTATAGAGGTTTTATCTAGAGTTATTAAACCATATTGTCCATTAGAATCAGAATATGGATATAAGTTATCACTTAATTGATATTTAGTGTCTAAATTAAATGACACATTATCAATGAATTTAGCAAAACAAAGTATATATTCATGTTCCGTTACTATATTATTTGAATCATTTCCGCCACCTTGTTTCTTTTTCCAAATGAAAGTAGAAATATAATTGCTGTCACCAAAAATTTCATCACATATTTTCTTTAAATTATTTACTTCATTATCATCTATAGAAATAAAAATAGCACCATCATCAGCTAGTAAATCTCTAG
>Cebus_capucinus_imitator_PRJNA485217_SSR118__coassemble_594_pt1 | contig 12496 bp, 9 predicted proteins | sample Cebus_capucinus_imitator_PRJNA485217_SSR118__metabat2_high_PE_012 | metagenome-assembled genome bin Cebus_capucinus_imitator_PRJNA485217_SSR118 | reverse complement strand
TAGATAGGAGAACCTATCTATCTCTTATACCCCAACATTTGACAAAGAACCAAAATTTATTGTAGAATCTTTTAAAATTTTTATTTAATCGGCAAGAATTTTTTTATTTTTCTTCTTCCGGATATTTTAATCCCCACTGATTTCTTATTTTGGTCATAATATCCATGACATCTTTAGTGTAATCCAAATGCATTTTATCTTGTGCATTTTTATTTGCAAGGGTGTATTCCATATCTTCTACTTCATACAATAATGCATTTTCTGTATTTCCTGCTTTTATTACTTCTTTATGTCCGTCTTCTGTATAAGTAATTACAGCTTCTTGACCGCGAGGATATTCAAATATTTCTATATATCCCTTATCAAAAGATACTGTACCCCTCTTAGGCTGTTTAGCATGCAACGATAATATTACGCTTGCCATTTCTTCTTCACTATTTTTTAATAGAATACTCGCTTGTTCATCGACACCTGTTGGGGCAAATTTTACCTGCGATAAAACTTCTGTCGGCTTAGATGTCATAAACCATCTCACAAAAGATAATGCATATACCCCTATATCGAGCATTGCACCACCTGCTAAATTGCGATTGAAAAAGCGATTTTTCATATCGTATTCTTTATAACTGCCAAAATTCATCTGAATTAATTTTAATTCGCCTAATTTTCCCGATTTAATAATCTCATTTAATTTTTGATAAATTGGCATATGAAAAATAGTCATTGCTTCGGCAAGCACGACATTATTTTTTTCAGCTAAACTAATAGCTTCATCTAATTCATCGCTATTTAAAGTAATAGATTTTTCACAAAGAACGTGTTTTCTAGCATTTAATGCTTTACGCAAATATTCAATATGCGTGTTATGTGGGGTGGAAATATAAATAATGTCTACATCTTTATCTTCAAATAATTCATCTATATTATTGTAGACTTTTTTAATATTATATTTTTCTGCAAATAATACTGCTTTATCATAAGTGCGATTTGCTACAGAGTATAAATTTTCGCCTCGCATTTGCAATGCTTGTGCCAACTGATTGGCAATTACTCCACACCCTAAGGTTGCCCAACGATATTGTTTCATTATTTACCACCCTTATTTTATACTTTATTAGTTATAAAAATAGGCGGAAGTTTTTACGCTCCGCCTATTTATTTTCATCATTTAAAGTAAGCCACGCCTGCTTCAAATAATTTTTGGTCTTTAGCACCTGGAACATTTTGAGCAATGTATTTACCAATACGTTCAGAGTGTCCCATTTTACCAAGGATTCGTCCATCAGGACTTGTGATACCTTCGATTGCCCAAACAGAACCATTAGGATTTGCTTCAATATCCATGGAGATATTGCCTTTAGCATCTACATATTGAGTTGCAATCTGTCCATTTGCTTTAAGCTGTGCTAAAACTTCAGGACTTGCACAGAAACGACCTTCCCCGTGGGATACAGCGATTGTGTGAACATCGCCAACATTTACATTGTTAAACCATGGAGAAAGGTTAGATACAACTTTTGTTTCAACCATGCAAGATACATGGCGACCAATTTCGTTGTAAGTTAAGGTTGGATATTCTGGAGTTAATTCTTGAATATCGCCATATGGAACTAAGCCTAATTTTATCAAAGCTTGGAAACCGTTGCAGATACCGAGCATTAAGCCATCGCGGTTTTTGAGTAAATTGCGAACTGCTTCTGTAATGCGTGGATTTCTAAACATAGCTGCAATAAATTTACCAGAACCATCTGGCTCATCACCACCGCTAAAGCCACCTGGGAGCATTACGATTTGAGATTCGTTAATTCCTTTTACGATAGCTTCAACAGATTCTTCAACCATTGCACCTGTTAAGTTTCTGATGACTAAAGTCTGAGCCTGTCCACCTGCTCTGTTGAAGGCTTTTGCTGTATCGTATTCGCAGTTTGTGCCAGGGAATACAGGAATAAAAATACGAGGTTTAGCAAAAGAAAGCGGACTTTTAGCAATAGTTGTTGCTGTAAATAATTCAGCTTCTTTACCTTTACCTGTGGATTTATGCACATGAGTAGGGAAGATTGCTTCAAGTGGTTTTGTATAGGATTCTTCAGCTTCTGCTAAATCAATTACAGTATCTTTGCAGATGATTTTAGCTTCGCTTGTAACGCTACCTAATGCGTATGCACCTGTTCCTTTTAATTCTTCAATTGCAGATTCATCGCTTAATTCTAAGATGATTGCACCGTAATCACAACTAAAGAGATTTTCGCTATCAATTTCATCATTGAAAGTAAAGCCGAGATTGTTACCAAAAGTCATTTTGCTAATAGCAGCAGCGATACCGCCAACACCAACACTCTTAGCAGCTAAAACTTTGCCTGATTTAATGAGTGCATGAATTTTATCAAAGTTTGCAGTCAATTTTTCTACTACCGGCATTGCAAATTCATCACGGTAAGTAGGTACAACTACAACGTTACTTCCTGCCTTTTTAAATTCTGGAGAAGTAACTTTGTCTGCTTTTACCATATCCACAGCAAATGCAATCAAAGAAGGTGGTACTGTCATGTCCATAAAGGTACCAGACATGGAGTCTTTACCGCCGATAGCAGCAGTTCCAAATTGATGCTGTGCCCACAATGCACCTAAAAGTGCTGCAAATGGTTTACCCCATTTTTCTTCGTCTTTGCCAAGGCTTTCAAAATACTCTTGAAGAGTTAAGCGGATTTTTGCATAATCGCCACCGATTGCTACCATTTTAGTAATAGCTTCAACGATAGAGTACACTGCACCGTGGAATGGGCTCCAAGACATTAAATAAGGGTTAAAGCCGAAGGTCATAGCAGTTGCTGTATCAGTTGTGCCTTCTAAAAGTGGAAGAGTTGCCACCATACCTTCAGCTGGAGTCATCTGACGTTTGCCACCAAATGGCATAAGCACAGTATTAGCACCGATTGTGGAGTCGAATTGTTCGCTCAAACCTTTTTGGCTACATACATTTAAATCTTTTAAAGTGTTGAGCCAAGCATCTTTTACAGAGCCTTCTACTTTTCTTGTTTCATCGAAATAAGTTGTGCCTTCTGGCATTGTTACAACAGCCTTAGTATGCTGTTTTACACCGTTTGTCTGAAGGAACGAACGCTTGATACTTACGATATCTTTGCCACGCCAATTCATCACAAGACGAGGTTCTTTCGTTACAGTAGCTACAAGTGTTGCTTCTAAATTTTCTTTGCTAGCTTCAAAGATGAATTTATCTGCATCTTTTGCTTCAACAACTACTGCCATACGTTCTTGAGATTCGGAAATAGCAAGTTCTGTTCCATCAAGACCATCATATTTTTTCTTAACTTTATCAAGTTCAATTACAAGACCATCAGTCAATTCACCGATAGCAACAGCTACACCGCCTGCACCAAAGTCATTACAACGTTTGATTAAACGGCTAACTTCAGGATTTCTAAATAAACGCTGTAATTTGCGTTCAGTTGGAGGATTACCTTTTTGTACTTCTGCTCCACATTCAGTTAAAGATTCTAAAGTATGTTCTTTAGAAGAACCTGTAGCACCGCCGATACCGTCGCGACCAGTTCGTCCACCAACTAAGATTACAACATCTCCTGCTTGTGGCACAAAACGCACTACATTTTCTTTTGGAGCAGCAGCTACTACTGCACCGATTTCTAAACGTTTAGCAGCATATCCTTCATGATAGATTTCATGAACTTCGCCCGTTGCAAGACCGATTTGGTTACCGTAAGAGCTGTAACCATGAGCTGCACCGCGAGTAATTTTACGCTGTGGAAGTTTGCCTTTGATTGTGTCTTTTAAGCTACGGCGAGGGTCAGCCGCACCTGTTACACGCATAGCTTGATATACATAGGAACGACCAGAAAGTGGGTCGCGGATAGCACCGCCAAGGCAAGTAGCAGCACCACCAAATGGTTCAATTTCAGTAGGATGATTGTGGGTTTCGTTTTTAAACATTACAAGCCAATCTTCTTCTTTTCCATCGATATTGGCTTTTACTACAATGCTACAAGCATTGATTTCTTCTGATACATCAAGGTCATCTAATTTACCTTCTTCACGAAGTTTACGCATGCCCATAACAGCTATATCCATTAAAGTTATATCTTTATGAGTTCTGCCTAAAAGTTCACGGTCATTTAAGTACAACTGATAAGCAGCATTAATTGAAGGAGCGTATTTGCCTTCTTCAATTTTTACATCATCAATAGCAGTTGTAAACGTAGTATGGCGGCAATGGTCAGACCAATACGTATCAATTACACGAATTTCAGTAATACTTGGGTCACGATGTTCTTCGTTTTTAAAATACTCTTGGCAGAATTTGAAATCTTCCTCGCTCATAGCAAGTCCTAATTCATTTTTAAGAGCCTTTAACTGTTCATCGTTTAATGAGCCAAAACCTATCATGATTTTTACATCACTAGGTTGTGCCATAGTCATTGCTAAAGTCTGTGGTTTTTCAAAAGACGCTTCACGTGCTTCTACAGCATTTATACAGTAATTTTTAATCTGAGCAAAAGTTGCGTCATCAACCTGTCCTTCTAAGATAATTACTTTAGCTGTGCGAATCATAGGACGTTCTTTTTGGGTAACGAGCTGTACACACTGACTTGCAGAATCCGCAGTTTGGTCAAATTGCCCTGGCAGAGCTTCTACTGCAAAGATGCGACAATTATCTTCCTCTACCTGCGGTAATTTTTCTTCATAAATAACATCTACTGGTGGTTCATAAAATACTACTGGTTTTGTTTGTGCATATTCTGCATCAGTTAAGCCTTCAATATCATAACGGCGAATAACTCTTACAGATTTTACATTTTCTAATGCAAACAATTCTTTCAAATCAGCACATAATTTTTGTGCTTGAACATCAAAACCTTGGCGTTTTTCAACATACAATCTTCTAACTGACAATTTTATTCCTCCTGTAAATTAAGAAAAAGCTCAATTCTATTGTACATTAGATATCTTTCAATGTCTATTTTTTAGATTTAACAATTTATAATCACAATAAAAAAATTTTACACGGATTTAACCTAAAGCTAATAGAGATTTCTCAATGATATTTTATATTCTTAATCGTAAGCTATAGAAATTATTTTTTTACTTTTGGAGGATAATTATTTATGTTTGATATCGGCAATAAGCACTATGAATTTTTTGATATGCTAAATCAGCACGCTAAGTATTTTAATCAAGGAGCTAAAATCATGCATGAAGTCATGATAAATTACAACACCGCTCACAATAAATTAGAAGAAATCAAAGAGATTGAACATCGTGCAGATGATATCACTCACGATACAGTTACAAAATTAAATCAGGTATTTATAACTCCTATCGACAGAGAAGATATCTTCGCTCTTTCCTATGGTCTTGATGACGGCGTTGACAATATCCACGGAAGTCTTGAGCGTGTAATTATGTATGAGGCAGGAAAGCCAAAGACAGATGGACCAGCAAAACTTGCGGAATTATTGATTAGGGCAACAGAAGAACTCGTGCGAGCTACTTCGCTACTTAGAACTATCAAAAGCGACTACCTTGAAATATTAGAATGCACTAATCGCATTTTAAAATATGAAAGCGAAGGCGACAGCGTATATCGCCGTGAAATGTCCAATCTATTCAAGAGCGAAAAAGACCCTATTACACTTGTGAAATGGAAAGATATTTTGCAATGCCTTGAAGATACGCTTGACCAGACAAAACATATTTCCGATACCTTAAAAGGAGTTGTAATGAAATATGCTTGAAAATGCCAGCGTACTCATCATACTCGTCATCGTCTTAGCTTTGACTTTTGACTTTGTGAATGGCTTTCACGATACGGCAAATGCCATTGCAACTTGCGTATCCACTCGTGCAGTATCGCCCGCTGTTGCCATTATCATGTCGGCAATTTTAAATTTTGCCGGTGCAATGATTAGCACAGGTGTTGCCAAGACAATCGGCGGTGATATTGTGCAATCAGCCTCCATGGTAAACGAAGTCATAATTATATCTGCCCTAGCTGGAGCAATCATCTGGAATCTCATCACTTGGTATTTTGGTATGCCCAGCAGTTCATCGCACGCTCTAGTCGGCGGTATCATTGGAGCTGTCATCATCTCTGTCGGATTTATGGGATTAAATGGCTACGGCATTTTAAAAATCTTTTTATCATTGGTTTTATCGCCACTTGCTGCTATGGCCATCGGCTACATCACACTTCAAGTGATTTTTGCAATTTGCCACTCCATGAAACCTGCAACGGTAAACGATAATTGCAATAGATTACAACTTATCTCAGCTGCTTTGATGGCATTTGCTCACGGCTCTAACGACGCCCAAAAATCCATGGGTATTATAACCTTGGCACTTTTAAGCGGTGGCTACATCGGAGCTTTAGAAGTTCCTATGGCTGTAAAATTATCTTGTGCCTTTGCTATGGCTCTTGGCACATCTTTTGGCGGTTGGAAAATCATTCGCACAGTCGGCGGAAAAATATTTCGCATGCAACCGGTGCATGGCTTTGCAGCAGATTTAAACTCTGCCATCACTATCTTTGGAGCAACACTGCTTCATCTTCCTGTATCCACAACTCACGTCGTATCAGGTTCAATCATGGGCGTTGGCTCTGCCCAACGAGTAAAAGCTGTTCACTGGGACGTAGCTCGCCAAATGCTCACAGCATGGATAATGACCATTCCTTGCACCGCAGTTTTAAGTGCAATAGTTTATATTATCTTGCATTTATTTATCTAAAAGTTATAAAATAAGTTATAATATTAGAGTATTTATCTTTAAAGGATTTAAGATAAATACTTTTTTATTTGCCATAATTAAAAAAGAAAGTAGCTAGATAAATGATTATACGAAGATATTTACCAATAGATTGTAAAGAAATAATCACACTATTTTATAACACCGTTCACAGTGTAAATGCTAAAGATTATACGAAAAAGCAATTAGATGTTTGGGCTACAGGAAAAGAAAATCTAAATGATTGGAATAAATCGCTATTAAATCATTACACTTTAGTTGCAACTATAGCTGGTGTAATTGTAGGCTTTGGCGACATAGACAAATCAGGCTATTTGGATAAATTGTTCGTACATAAAGACTATCAGCAAAAAGGCATAGGCAGTGTTCTTTGCAATGAATTAGAAAAAATATCGCCAAACAAAATCACCGTTCACGCTTCTATTACAGCAAAGCCCTTTTTTCTCAAAAGGAATTACACTATGATAAAAAAGCAAGAAGTAATTCGCAAAAATATCTCACTTACAAATTTTTTCATGGAAAAATCCCTTTGATTTTAATATATTTATAAGAATTCTATTGTATAATACTCTTTATCAAAATATTAAAAATCAGTTGAGGTGAAATCCATGAAAAATATTTCTAAGAAAATAATTGCTGTATTGCTTGCTACTATCTTTTCCATAGGAGCTTTTGCACTGCCTGCTCAAGCAAAAAACAAAGAGATAAGTTCCATTGATATGATTGATAAAGGCGTGGTAGACACAGGTGAAACTCATTTTACGAAAAACGATAAAGAACTCGTCGAATCAAAAGAAAACTACACCGTTGCCGTCTTGCCTTACGTAGATGTTTCAGGTCTTGAGGGCAGAAGCCGTGAAATGGCAGTAAATGCTGTCAAAGAAACGCTAAAGACTAAATATCCTGAAAAAAAATCAAGCACTGTAAAAATCGCAAGTAGCAACGATGTACAAAAAGCTATACAAAGATATCCTTTTGAAAATCCAGAAGCACCAAAACTCGAAGAACTCTTAGCCATAGGTAAAGCGTGCAAAGCTGATAGAGTCATCTTCATCAGCAATCTTCCGGTGCGAGAAAAAGAAACAGGATTTATGCTAATCGCCGGCACTCAAACATACAGTGCTACTGTAACAATGAAATTAAAATGCGTTGATGTAACTACAGGAAGATATCTTTTCAATCAAAATCTCGAAGGAATTGGCTCATCCTCTTCGATTAATTTCTGGCGATTTGGTGAACCAAGCAAAGCTAGAGCCGTAAAAGACGGTGTTACAGATTGCATGAAAAACTTTTTGACTTCGTTCGATTGATAAGCACAAATAAAAAATTGTAAATTTATATCAATTTTATTAATATTTAGCTTGCATTTTCCTAAAAAAATATGCTAACATAGTTACAATAAAAGCAAATCATGCAATGCAATGAACGGAAAAGTATAATTTTAATTTGCACTTCAGAGAGATAGCGGTCGGTGAAAGCTATTAGTCGATAAAATTAGAAAGCTACCCGTGAGCATCTGGCAAAACCAGACGCTGTGCCAGCGATAACGGCTTTAAGTGAGCTAATGCTAACTAAGGTGGTACCACGGGAAAAGCCCTCGTCCTTTATTTTGGACGAGGGCTTTTATTATTGCATTTCATCTTTAGCTTTTAAATTGTGTGCACAATTTATCAATATATATTTTAATCCAATTTAATACTAGGAGTTGATTAGATGCGTGATTTATTAGAACTTCTTGAACACGATGCTCGCCGTTCTACAAAAGAGCTGGCAACAATGCTCTCTCGTTCAAAGTACGAAGTTGAAGAACAGCTCAAAAAATTAGAGCGAGATAAAATTATTCTCGGCTATAACACCATGGTCGATTGGCATAAATTTGGCGACAATGATGTAACAGCTATGATTGAAGTTACAGTTGCTCCTCAGCGTGAAGTTGGCTTTGACACTGTAGCTGAAAGAATCTATCGCTTTGATGAAGTAAAAACCGTTTATTTGATGTCAGGTGGTTTTGATTTGCTTGTAATCTTAGAAGGCAAAACGCTCGATAAAGTGGCTGACTTTGTTGCTCGTCGTCTTTCTACTATCGAAGGCGTAACTTCAACTCGTACTCATTTCATGCTCAAAGCCTACAAAAAAGACGGCACCATCATTGATGACCAAGAAAAAGACCATAGATTGGTGGTATCACCATGAATTGGGACGAAAATTTATCTACAATCGTAACGCATACAAAAGGTTCGGGCATACGTCGCTTTTTTGATATTGCCTCTACTATGGAAGATGTAATCAGTCTCGGCATTGGAGAACCTGATTTTGTTACACCTTGGACAATACGTGAAAGCTGTGTCTACGGTTTAGAGCGTGGCTACACTTCTTACACTAGCAATAAGGGAATGTACGAACTTCGCCACGCTATAACTCATATGTATGCTAAAAAATACGGCGTTAAATACTCTCCTGAAGATAATGTACTCGTAACAGTCGGCGTTAGCGAAGCTGTAGATATCGCTATGCGAGCTGTGATTAATCCTGGAGATGAAGTATTAATCCCTGAACCTTGCTACGTATCTTACGCTGCTTGTACTACTCTTGCTGGCGGAAAAGCTGTAGCTGTTCCTACTGACCCTAAAAATGAATTTAAAGTAACTCCAGCTGATTTAGAAAAATACGTTACAGCAAAGACAAAAGTTTTGTTGATTGGCTACCCAAATAATCCAACAGGTACAATCTTAGAAAGAAACGAACTACTAGCTTTAGCTGAATTTGCTCAAAAGCACGATTTAATCGTAATGTCTGATGAAATCTACGGCGATTTAACATACGGCAACAAAGAACATATTTGTTTTTCTGCTCTACCCAATATGCAAGAACGCACTATTTTATTAAACGGTTTTTCTAAAGCATATGCGATGACAGGCTGGCGACTTGGCTATGCACTTGCACCAAAACAAGTGATTTCAGCCATGAATAAAATTCACCAATACACCATGATTTGTGCTCCTATCACAGCCCAAATCGCAGGATTAGAAGCTCTTAGAAATGGCGAAAAGCACATGAAAAAAATGGTCGCTGAATATGACCGTCGCCGTCGCCTTATCTACGAAGGATTTACTAGCATGGGCTTAAAATGCTTCGAACCAAAAGGAGCTTTTTACATCTTCCCTGATATCACTAACACAGGTTTAAGCTCTGAAGAATTTGCCGAACAATTATTACGACGCCAACACGTTGCCGTAATTCCAGGCAATGCCTTTGGACAGTGTGGCGAAGGATTTATTCGTGCCTCTTACGCTACTTCTGTCGACAATATCAGCGAAGCTCTCGCTCGCATTAAAAATTTCTTAGACAAATTATGATAAAAAATACCGCCAAAGCATTTAGCTATCGGCGGTATTTTTATATTCAGCTTAATTTATTTTCTATTTTATTGAACCGGACTACCGATTGGACCTACAGAACCAATAGGATTATTTGTCCCCTGAGCTGCAGGTGAAGTTGTTGTCGGTATGCTTGCATTAGTTGTATTAGCAGTATTTTGCGTATTTGTCTTTACAGGAGCTGTAGTAGTTGTTATAGGTGTTGTAACTACATTTGACGATTTATTTTGGTCTAATTGATAGCGTCTTGCCCAAGAAGGGAATTTACTTGCATACTGTTTTATCTGAGCAAATTCTACATCTTCAGTGCTTTCTGGAACGATAGAATGCATATCTTTGCTAAGCGAAGGAGTTTTATCTATCCAATTCGTATCAGCTGACCAAAAATTGTATTTTAAAGTTCTCGCCTTGAGATTTTTTACATCATATTCTTTTTTCATAAACTGAATTGAGGATACATTGCCATTTGAATCTTTATTTTCCTGCCAAATCCAAACGATTACATTGTTGCCAATCTGGCGAAGTGTAGCTGTATCAGCACTACTAGAACCAGAGGAATTTGACCACAAATTGAGCCAGCGTTCTTTAGAAATCAATCTTCCGCCTTCACCTTTGTTAAACACTCTATCTAAAATCATCGCATAAAATTTTTCATCAAAGGCTTGAGAATTTATATCTTTATCCACAGGGTTGGCATAACTTAAAGTGTACAAAGCATTTCCATCTTTATCGTAAAAAATTTCTTCCAAATAACGAAGGGTGCGTTCTTGCGGATTAATTTGAATACGAGCCAAACTATATACAAGTTTATTCGGGTCATCAATAGGCAATTTCATATTTTTAATCGCCTCCGCTGCACCGCCAGGAGCGTATCCTGTTTTAATCCAATCTTCGACAGCAGTTGGAATATTATTTTGACTAGCTACTACATTGATTCTTGTCATAGAAAAGAACTTGCTATATTTATCATCAGAATTAATCCAATACCATTCTGAATCAGCTGCCAAAGATACAGAGGATTGAATTAAACTAACTATCATAAGAACTGTTATACAAATTATATTTTTTAGCCATCGCATGATATACACCTTCATTAAGTACAAAAATTTTAATATTATAGATTACATACTCATTATAGCAAAAAAAAATTTTTAAACAACAAAAAAAGCTCTGCAAAGAGAGCTTTTTCTAAAATTTAATCAAATTCTAATCTAATTTTTCTGCAATCACAAAATCAAGTGAAATCTGCGTTCCTTCGTCCACTTTGCTATCTACATACAATTTCGCCTGATGATATTCTGCTACATGCTTTACAATAGCAAGTCCTAGACCTGTACCTTCCACCTTTATTTGCGAACGGCTTTTATCTGCCCTGTAAAATCGCTCAAAAATATGCGGTAAATCTTCTTTGGAAATTCCTATACCACTATCTTTTACAGTAAGTTTAAGATGATTTTTTTCTCTATTTAAACTTATATCAACCCTTCCGCCAGCTTTATTGTACTTTATACCATTTTCAATAAGATTGTACACAACTTCTTCGATGAGCTGTTTTACAGCAAATATATCTGCACTGCCATTTTGCACAAAATGCAATTTAACATCTTTAATAATTGCCCTATCATTTAATCGCAATATAGTCTGCTTGCAAATTTTAGCTAAATCAATATATTCCTTCATAAAATTAGAATTTAGATTGCCACTTTTTTCATCTAACTGCGACAATTTTATAATATCTTGTACCAAGACGATTAATCTTTGTGCCTCTTTATAAATCTTTCCTGCAAACAGCGGAACATCTTTTGCCAATACCATATTATTTTGTAAAAGCTCCGCAAAGCCTGAAATAGAAGTAAGCGGTGTTTTTAATTCATGCGATACATTGGCAGAAAACTCCTGTCTCATTTTCTCTGCCATGCGTTTTGCTGTAATATCCACAAACAAAATCAATGCACCTTTGACTACATTGTGCTTTAAGACAGGGCTTGCAATAACCTGATACGTTTTAGCCTCTTTTGATAGATAAAATTCCTGCCGTTCGTCACTTATAGCATTTTGCACTGCTTTATACAATAGCACATCGTCTGTGAGCGAAAATAAATCTTTATCTATGCAATTTACCTCACAAATCCCTAAAATATTCAAAGCACTATTATTTGCCGAGAGAATTTTGTACTTATCGTTTATTAAAATCAAGCCTTCTTCAATATTGCTGATTACGACCATAAATTCGCGCTGTTTATTTTTTAAATCTTTAATTTGCTGGCGAATTTGCTTATTTTGCAACTTTAATCGCAACAACATCGGCTCTAACTCTTTGTACAATTTATCTGTAGAAGGAT
>Cebus_capucinus_imitator_PRJNA485217_SSR118__coassemble_589_pt1 | contig 12645 bp, 14 predicted proteins | sample Cebus_capucinus_imitator_PRJNA485217_SSR118__metabat2_high_PE_012 | metagenome-assembled genome bin Cebus_capucinus_imitator_PRJNA485217_SSR118 | reverse complement strand
ATATAGCTTAAAATATAATTTAAAAAAAGTGCTTGACATTCGTTTAAGATGGATTTACTATATATACATAGTTAGCTATATATAGTTAAAAACCACTTCCTGATATTGTATATCCAACTATTTACTAATATATAGCTAGCTATTTTTATAAGGAGGTAAGTATTATTATGAAAAGTTTTAAGAAATTGTCTGTAGGATTTATGGCTACTTGTTTAATCATAATGGCAAGTTCTACAAGTTTTGCTTCTGATTGTACTAGCTTGCCCGATAATTCTTACGCAAAAATTAAACAGATGAGCCGTGGCGATAATACTAGAAAAGTAACTATTGCTCCGGCTACTAATATTGCTAGTGATAAACCAACTGGCAGAATTGATATCAGTAGAAGAGATAATACTCGCAAAATAACATCTGTACCTGCAACTAATATTTCTGACTAAATATAATCTCAATGTTACAGGAAATCAAAAGGAGGAGTTTTATAGATATATTCTTTCCCCGTAAAATCCTATTTTAAAATATCCTTAACTCTATTGTTTAAATTTGTATATTACTGTATATAATCCTATGTTGTAGTCTTTTAAAACAAGACTACAACTTTTTTAATAAAAATATTTTTAATAACGGGAGGAGCAATTTTATGAATCTACGAAAAAAACTATTACATTATTGACTATATTTGCAGGTATATTCATCTTAGCCGGCTTTTTGCTTATTTATAGCGGAAATGATGCAGTAGCTCTTGCCATAGAGAAAAAAGAGGGCATCTTAACTGCTGAAAAAATAAAGTTATCATTTGATTCTGTTAGCGGAAGAATGGTCAATGAAAATATAAAAGAAGGACAAATCGTACATAAAGGCGATATTTTAATGCAACTCGATGATACAGATATAAATCTTTCCATAGAAAAGACAGAAGCTCAAATTGCTCAATTAAAAGCTCAGATAAATTCAACAAGAGGGACTATTGCAGTTGATTATACAAAAGCAAATACAGATGAACAGCAAAGTTTTAGTACAATTGACCAACAGCGTGCGGCTCTTGATTCTGCTAAATCGACTTATGCTAATGAAGAATTGGACTATAACAGAAAAGTAGCACTAGAAAATATAGGAGCAATTTCTCGCTCAGACTTAGATAATGCTACAAAAGAATTAGAAGTTGCTGCAGCTGATGTTCGCCAACAAGAACAATTATTAAATAAACTTTTAGCTGGTGCAATAGATACTGGCGATACAAAATCCATAAATTTGCCAACAATAGCACAACAACGCATGGAGGCTGCTAATAAAGAAAACGATGTAAATTCGCTAATTCAACAGAAAAAACAACTAGAAGTACAACTTGCTGAATTAAAAGTGGATAAAGAACGTTTGACTTTGTATGCTCCTGAGGACGGCAAAATTTTAAAAATCATCTCCAAAGAAGGCGAAATGATTAGCCCTAATACTCCTGTTATTTTGCTTGAAACAACTCGTAGTTATTACAATATTTATATCAGCGAACAGCAGGCTTCTCATCTTGAAGAAGGCGATACTATTAAAGGCAATACTATCGCAAATAATCTCTCGGTAAACGGCACTATTCGTTTGATTACTCAAGCTCCAGGTTTTGCTGATTTGAAACAATCTCGTGAAAAAGGTCAAAGCGATTTATCTGCTTATCAAGTTCGTATTTATATCGAACCAACAGACGGTGTAAAAACTGGCATGACAATCGAGGTGAATGATAATGAATTCGCTGAAAGATGAACTTAGATATTTATTTTCCGGCGAAGGTATGCCGTATGAAAAGGTTGCTATCATCATTTCAATCATTGTAACAATGCTCTTTACTACACTTCTTGGCAATAATTTTATCAAAGATGCTCACGTTGCTGTAATTGATTTAGATAACTCCAATCTTAGCCACCAAATAATTGACCAGATAAATGCCTCAACTTATATGGAAGTTACTAGCGTTTTAAATACTCCTGTAAAACCTGAAACACTCTTTTATAAAGATGCAAACGTTGCTGTATTTTATTTTCCTAGAGATTTGGAAAAAGATTTTTATGCAGGTCAAGCTATCAACATTGGTGCTATTTATGATAATATCAACTCTGCTCAATCAGGCAGTATAAAATCAGCGATAAGTGAAATTATAGCTGAAAATAATCAATCTCTAGCTAGTGAAGCAACATCTAGCGGAATAAATGTAAGCTCTCGTATTTTATTTAATCCTGCTTCATCTACAAGCAACAGTACAACACAAGGATTTTTGATATTTTTCTCTAGTATTTTCTTCACTTTAGCTACAATCGGCATGGTTCCTCGATTGAGATTGGGTGGTAAATTAGAGGATATTTTGCTAAATGGTACACCGTTTGATATTATCGTGCGACTTATTCCGTACGGTGCCTCTTTAATCATAGGACTATTAGTCGGCTTAGTAATACTTCGTCTTTGGGGAGATATGATTTTTTCAGGACAACTTATAACGTATGTTTTCACTTTGGTATTTTGGGTATTTGCTCTAGGTTTATCCTGTATTTAGATGGGCTGGAATGCTATCAATCCTGGTGCTGCTGCTGGTCGTGTAATCTTATTTATTCCTGGTGGTTTTATCTTTGGTGGTGTAAGCGTGCCAATACCAATGATGAGTGAATGGGTACGCATTTTAACGCATATCTTTCCGCTGACTTGGGAGTTTCATTTCATCAGAGATATTATCTCTCGTGGAGCAAATTTTAGCGATATATCCAGTGTATTCGGAATGTTTCTCTTATACACAAGCGGACTTTTAATTATTTTGTACCTTGTATTTTATAAAGCTAGAAATAATCTATTGCAGAAAAAAGAAACAGAAAATTTATCAGAAGATAATCTAAATAATACTTTGGTAGGTGAATAATCATGATGAAGAATGTTGATGAAACATCAACAGTAAATATGCAAAAAATTTTAGTAGCTATTGACGGCTCTAAACAATCTTTAAAAGCTGCTATTTTCGGTGCTTATCTAGCTAAAATGGATAAAAATACTAAATTAACGCTATTATACGTTGTCAACGTCGATAAAAATGTATCAGCATTTGACCAAGTAACAACGAGCGGATACGTTCCTGTAGAACTAAAAGAGCAAGGCTTTAAAATACTGTATAAACTAAAAAATAATTTAATTGCCAGAGAAAATTTATCGTCAAATCAGATAGATACGATTATTTTCACTGGAAATCCTTCTTATGTCATCGTAGATACGGCTATAAATGAGAAATACGATTGCATTTTAATGGGCAGACGTGGACTTGGAAAATTAAAAAGTATTTTATTGGGAAGTGTCAGCCACTATGTATTACAAAATGCCCCTTGCCCTGTATGCATTGTAAATTGAATATAAAACTATCAAAACAAAACCCTGATGGTTAAGAACCTCAGGGATTTTTAGACTCTAGAGTAAATGTTGGGGCTTGAGAGAAAATTTTCAGGCACTAACATTTATTTTTTGCAAAAAACTTGCAAACGTCAAAAAGTCAAATTATAATATAACTAGATGATTGTATCGAATATATAATTTTAATTTATAAATTTAAATGATAGAAAAGGTGATAAATATGAGCAACATAGCAGATTTAATAGAAGATTATATCTTACGTCGATTAGCGGCTGAGCATAACCGAAAAGTAGAATTAAAACGCTCTGATATTGCTGATGAAATATCGTGTGCTCCTTCGCAGATTAGCTATGTTTTAAGCACTCGTTTTACGCAAGATAAAGGCTTTGTCGTAGAATCAAGACGTGGCTTAGGTGGCTTTATCCGCATTGGGCGAGTACCACTTCAAGATTTAATCTATCAAGATATTTTAGCTAAAATTGATACGACGATTACGCTTGAAGAATTAAATGATATGGTGCGTTATCTATTTAATAGACAGATTATTCAAAAGCGAGAAGCAGCTTTATTATTGCAAACAGTATCGGTTGTCTTTGATAAATTAGAGCCAAAAGATAGGGTAGCTTTGATAAAATCCTTGATTATGACGCTTGCAAATTTTTCGTGATTGATTATTAATTGATTATTAATTGTATCGAAGGAATTAAATAATTATGAGTAAATTTCAAAAAAATAAGTTGGCAGAGAGTTCTTTCTTTGCCAACTTAAAAAATTTTATTTTGAATTTTATCATTGCGATTGTTTGGCTTGTAAAATCCATGGGCAAATACATTGCAAGAAGTGTAAAAAATATTTTTAAGAAATAAAAAGCAAAAGGAATTGAATAAATGGCTAAGAGAAAAACGATGTATATATGTCAAGAGTGCGGTTACAATGTGCCAAAATGGCTAGGCAGATGTCCTGGTTGCGGTCAGTGGAATACGCTCGTTGAAGAATTAGAGCCAGCAATGCAAAATAGTTCTACAAATCGCGGTTTTAGCTTAAATACAAATAAGACAAATGCTACGCCAAAGCCAATAAAGGAAATTGCCACTGAAGATTTACCACGATTTAGTGCAGGTTCTGTAGAAATGAATAGAGTTTTAGGTGGCGGAATTATCCCTGGTTCACTCGTTTTAATGGTGGGGGATCCTGGCGTTGGTAAATCGAGTTTAAATTTGCGTATATGTGCTAGTGTGGCAACTTCTCATCGAGTTTTATACGTAACAGGTGAGGAAAGCTCCCGCCAAATTCGTATGCGTGCTGACAGATTAAATGCTCTACACGATAATTTGTACGTGCTTAGCGAAACGGATTTAGAGAGAATAGAACACCATATCATGGAGCAAAAACTTGATTTGTTGATTATCGACTCGATACAAACTATCTTTCGCCCCGATGTGCAAAGTGCTCCAGGAAGTGTGAGCCAAGTTAGAGAATGTTCTGTTTCACTGCTTCGCATTGCTAAGCAAAATAATATCGCTGTATTTATAATCGGTCATGTTACAAAGGACGGAACGCTTGCAGGCCCTCGAGTGCTAGAGCATATTGTCGATACAGTGCTTTACTTTGAAGGAGAACGAAATGCCGAGTACCGAGTGCTTCGTGCTGTAAAAAATCGTTTTGGCAATACAAATGAAATCGGCATTTTTGAAATGAGAGAAAATGGTTTAATAGATGTGCCGGACGCCTCAAAGATGTTTTTATCCGAGGAAAATTCTCAAGAATCAGGGACAGTAATTATTCCTGCACTTGAGGGAACTCGTCCGCTTTTGGTAGAAATTCAATCGCTAGTTGCCCCAACTCCGTACGTTCCGCCAAAAAGAACGTCTGATTCTATTGATATCAAAAAAATTCAGCTTCTTTTAGCCGTTTTGGAAAAGCGAGTTCATCTGAGTATTGGTGCTTGCGATGTCTATGTAAAAGTGGCAGGTGGAATAAAAATTGATGACCCTGCTGTCGATTTAGCCCTTTGTTGTGCTATGGCATCGAGCTTTCGCAACAAGAGTATTAAATCGCACACTATCATCTTTGGCGAAGTGGGTTTATCAGGAGAAGTTCGCTCTGTAAGTCAGCCTGATATCAGAGTTAGAGAAGCTGTTCGCATGGGGTTTAACAATATCATTTTGCCTGCCAAAAATTTAGAAAGATTGGATACAGATTTTACCTCAAGTGGAATCAAGGTTTATGGAGTAAGATTTTTGAGCGAAGCTTTAAAGATTGCACTAAGTTAATACTATATTATTAGATTTTGATTAAAAAGGTCATTCATCATAGACAATAGTTTATAATTTTAGTACAATAGTTTATATATCATATGAGTTTAAAGGGGGTTTAAGAGCGACTGTGTTATTAAATAATGTATTGAAATTTTTTATAACAGCTTTTGCTGTAGTATTGGGAGCGACATTATTCGAATTTGCTAGTCCTCTCTTGGCATTTATCATCAGTGCCGAATTTTTGCGAATGAATTTAAATATTTTAGGTATGACAATGATGAACGTTTTATCTATTGTATTTGGGGGAACGCTTGGAGGGCTGATAGGCTTTTTCATTTCGCCATATTGCATTAAGCAATTACGCAGGTTTTCAATTTGGGTAGAGCAACAACTCAGCAAAATGCCGATTCATGATGTTGTCGCAGGTGTATGCGGTCTAGCTGTTGGTCTTATTATTGCAAATCTACTAGGTGTAGCATTTTCCAGAATACCGTTAATTGGCAATTATATTCCTATTATTTTTAGTATCGTATTTGGCTATTTAGGTCTTTACATTACGATAAAAAAACGCAATGATATTATTTCTATTCTTCCGATAAGAGGTAAAGAAAATCCTACATCAGATAAAAAATTAGCTGAGGATATATCAGCAAAAGATAACAAAGCTGAAAATCAAGCATCCTATAAATTGCTCGATACAAGCGTAATCATCGATGGCAGAATTGCAGATATCTGTAAAAGTGGATTTATTGAAGGCACACTACTAATACCTGTATTTGTGTTAGAAGAATTGCAATTTATCGCAGATTCTTCAGATTTATTGAAGAGAACTCGTGGCAGACGTGGGCTTGATATTTTAAAACGCATACAGACTGAATTTGATATGCTCGTAAAAATTGACCACCACGATTATGATGATGTTCAAGGTGTAGATTCTAAACTTATTCGCTTAGGACAAGAAATTGGTGCTAAGATTATCACCAATGATTTTAATTTAAATAAAGTCGCTGACCTTCAGGGCGTTCAAGTCTTAAACATCAACGAACTTGCAAATGCAATTAAACCTGTAGTTATCCCTGGTGAAACAATGGTAGTAACTGTTGTGAAAGATGGCAAAGAACAAGGCCAAGGTGTTGCATATTTAGATGACGGAACCATGATTGTCGTTGAAGGTGGGCATAGACATCTTGGCGATACTTTGGAAGTTGTAGTAACTTCTGTCTTGCAAACGGCAGCAGGTCGCATGATTTTTGCAAAACCTAAATAATTAGAACAAAAGTAAATAAAATAAATAGCAAATAGTTAAAACTATAGCAAACGCTATGATAGATGATATATAATAATATCAATATTATATAAAAATTATCTATTGTAGCGTTATTTTTATTTTGAATTTAATATTTGAAACTAGGAGGAATTTTTATGGTATCAGTTATATTTCCAGCTGCGGGGCGAGGTAAACGCATGGGACTTGGCTTTAATAAGATTTTTACAGAACTTGCAGGAAGTCCAATTTTAATTCAAACGCTATTGACTTTTTCTCGTTGCAAATGCGTAGATGAGTTGATTGTCGTTGTGGATTCAAGCGAAATGGACGCTGTCAAAAAAGTTTTGTCAAAAATTCCACGATTAAAACCGTACAAAGTAGTAAGCGGTGGCAGTGAACGACAGTATTCAGTGTATAATGGTTTAATGGCGGTATCGGATAATTGCGATATCGTATTGGTACATGACGCAGCTCGTCCGCTCATCTCGGAGCGAATTATTCAAAATGTAGTTGATGAAGTTATGCTCAGCGGTTCTGCTGTTTGTGCTGTACCTGTAAAAGATACAACGGCTATCATAAATGAAATGGGCTTTATCGAAAGCGTTCCCGACCGCAATAAGCTATGGGCAATTCAAACCCCACAAGGATTTAAAAAGGAAATATTAGTAGAAGCTCATCAAAAAGCTCAGGAAGAACAATTTTTGGGAACAGATGAAGCAAGCTTAGTTCGCCGTACTTCTCACGCTGTAAAACTCGTCATGGGCGATTACGATAATATAAAAATCACAACGCCTACTGATTTATTCTTTGCCGAAAGTTTATTTGGACATAAAGCTGTTCACCATGTAAAATTAAAAATGTCATCTATGATTAGCGATGTATTTAATAAAGTTTAAAATGCGATTTTGATTTAGGAGGTTTTTATGAGAGTTGGTATTGGTTATGACGTACATAAACTTGTAGAGGATAGAAAATTGATAATCGGTGGCGTAGACATTCCGCACATCAAAGGATTATTAGGTCATTCTGATGCAGATGTACTTCTTCATGCTATTTCTGATGCACTTTTAGGAGCAGCAGCACTTGGCGATATCGGAAAACATTTTCCCGATACAGATGAGCGATACAAGGGAATTTCTAGCCTTATCTTATTAGAACACGTGGGCAAACTTTTGAGCGAAAAAAATTATAAGATTATCAATATAGATGCGACAATCGTAGCTCAAAAGCCCAAATTATTGCCATATATTTTGACTATGCGTGGAAATATTGCTAAAGCGTTGCAAATAGATTTAGATGATATCAATGTAAAAGCTACTACAGAAGAACGTTTAGGTTTTACAGGAAGTGAAGAAGGAATTTCTTCATATGCAATTTGTAGCATTGAAAAAATATAGGGTAAATTAATACTAAAAAGCTAGGTTATTTTTATTTTTTTATGCTATAATAGAGTTTGCTAAAATTATTTTGAATGCAATATATTTGGAGGTATTATTAATGTCTGAACAAATCAGAGTTAGATTTGCACCAAGTCCTACAGGCCCATTTCATATTGGCGGAGCTAGAAGTGCTTTGTTTAACTGGCTTTTAGCTAAAAAATATGCAGATGGTAAATTAGTTTTACGTATTGAAGATACAGATAGAGCCCGTTCTACAAAAGAATCTGAAGAAAATATCAAGGAAGCTTTAAAATGGTTGGGTATCGATTGGAACGAAGGTATTGATGTAGGCGGAGAATATGGCCCTTATCGTCAAACTGAACGTTTAGATATCTATAAAAAATACACTGATAAACTTTTAGCTGAAGGCAAAGCGTACAAATGTTTCTGCACACCTGAAGAAATTGAAAAAGAACGCGAAGAACTTCGTGCTAAAAATCAAATGCCAATTTATGGCGGTCATTGCCGTAATTTAACTGCTGAGCAAATTGCTCAATATGAAAAAGAAGGTCGTCCATATACAATTCGTTTCCGCACTCCTACAGATGAAAGCGTAGCCTTTGATGATATGGTTCGTGGCAATATGAATTTTGATTCCAACGGCATTGGCGATTTCGTAATCGTTAAAGCTGACGGTATTCCTGTTTATAATTACGCTGTAGTAATCGACGATGCATTGATGCACATTACACACGTAATTCGTGCAGAAGAACATCTATCCAATACACCTCGTCAGGTTGTTTTATACAAAGCACTCGGTTTCCCTGTGCCTAAATTCGGTCATATCTCTTTGATTTTAGGTAAAGACCATACAAAAATGAGCAAACGCCACGGTGCAACTTCTGTTCAGCAGTACAGAGATTTAGGTTATTTGCCTGAAGCTCTTGTGAACTTTTTGGCACTTTTAGGCTGGGCTCCACAGGGCGAACAGGAATTGTTCACGGAAGAAGAATTGATAAAAGAATTCTCTATGGAGCATGTAGCTAAAAATCCGGCTGTATTTGACATCGACAAATTAAACTGGATTAATGCTCAGTACATGAAAAAATTGCCAGCAGAAGAAATCACTAAAATGGCAATTCCTCATCTCATCGCTAAAGGCTACATCAGCGAAGAACCAACAGGCGAGGCTTGGGAACAATTAAACGGCTTTACACAAGTTATCCGTGACCATTTAAGCTTTGCTGGTCAATACGTTGATTTAGCAGACCTTTATTACAAAGATGATTTTACAGTTGCTGATGAAGAATGCCTTGCTGTATTAAAAGAAGAAACAGCAACAGAAGTCATCACTATGTTTAAAGAAAAACTTTCTCAAGTAGCACAAAGCGGAGAATTTACAGCTACAACTATTCAGCCTATTTTCAAACAGATTATGAAAGATTTCAAAGCTAATAAGGGAATTAAACTCGGCGGTAAAGCTATTTATATGCCAGTTCGCATAGCTTTGACAGGTCAAATGCATGGCCCTGATTTAGCTGGCTTAGTTGAAGTTTTAGGCTATGACCGTGCAAGCAAACGTATGGAAAATACATTAAATACTTTAGCTTAATTTTATTTTATAGGATTTCACTAAAAAACCCAGCTGAATAATTTTAGCTGGGTTATACATTATAAGCGGAGAGTACATTATGAAATTATTATCTATAATCAAGCGAGATATTCGTGTCGTCTTTGAACGAGACCCTGCTGCTAAGACAATTATTGAAGTCCTTTTATGTTATCCAGGTCTTCATGCTATCTGGTTTTATCGCCTTTCTCACTATTTTTATCGCCGAAATTGGGTGGTTATACCTCGCCTTATTTCGCATTTGGCACGCTTTTTAACGGGCATAGAAATTCATCCTGGAGCTGAAATTGGCCCTGGGCTATTTATCGACCATGGCTCGGGAATAGTCATCGGCGAAACTACGATTATCGGCAAAAATGTTACGCTATATCAAGGTGTAACGCTCGGCGGTACGGGAAAAGAAAAGGGCAAACGCCACCCAACTATCGGCAATAACGTAGTTGTAGCTTGTGGAGCTAAAGTCTTAGGTTCGTTTAAGGTAGGCGACCATGCTAAAATTGGTTCAGGTTCTGTTGTGTTGAAAGAAGTTCCACCGTATGCAACAGTAGTTGGTATTCCTGGTCGCGTTATATTAATGAAGGGCGAAAAGATTGAAAAGCCAAAAAAAGATGTGGAAATTTCACCTAAATTGCGTGAGCTAGCTGAAGAACTAGATGTCGATTTATCGCATGATAAATTGCCTGACCCAGAGCTCGATATGATTAAAACCTTATCTAGTCGTATTTCTGATTTACAGTTGCAAATAGAGAAACTACAAAAAGAATTGGAGGATTCCAAAATAAATCATGCTTAAAGTATATAATACCCTTACAAAACAAAAAGAAGAATTTAAACCGCTAAAAGACGGACAAGTATCTATTTATGTCTGCGGTGTAACACCATATAATGACCCGCATATTGGAAATGCTCGTCCCTTTATCACTTGGGACGTAATAAGACGCTATTTTAAACATTTGGGCTATAGTGTGAAATACATTCAAAATTTTACTGATGTAGATGATAAAATCATTCGCACAGCTAATGAACAAGGCGTTAAATGGAGCGATATTTCTTCTAAATACATTGATTCTTATTTTGAAGTTATGGATAAATTACACGTTGAACGTGCTGATGTTTATCCAAAAGTATCGCAAACTATTCCTGAAATCATTGAAATGGTCGATAAGCTCATTCAAAAAGGTTTTGCTTATGAATTAGATGGCGATGTTTATTACAGTGTGGAAAAATTTGAAGGCTATGGAAAATTAAGTGGTAGAAAATTAGAGGATATGATGGCGGGAGCTAGAGTTGATGTAGATGACCGCAAACATAATCCAATGGATTTTGCACTTTGGAAATCTGCAAAACCAGGTGAGCCTTATTGGGAAAGTCCATGGGGTAAAGGCCGTCCAGGTTGGCACATTGAATGTTCTACGATGTCTTTAAAATACCTTGGTAAAAAATTTGATTTCCACGGTGGCGGAAGTGATTTGATTTTCCCTCATCATGAAAATGAAATTGCACAATCTCAAGCGTATTGTGGTGATAAGCACAGTGCAGCTCAATATTGGCTTCACAATGGATTTATCACAATCAATCAAGAAAAGATGAGTAAATCCCTTGGCAATTTCTTCACTGTAAAAGAAATCTTAGCAAAATATCCAGCAGAAGTATTGCGTTTCTTTATCGTATCTACTCATTATCGCAGTCCACTCGATTTTAGCAATGCTCGCCTTGATGAAGCAGTGAGCAGTTTAAATCGCTTGAAAAATGCACTAGACAATTTAAATGCATTGGCTAAACTCACAGATACAGATAATAGCGTTGAAAATGGCAAAGAACTTTTAACTAAAGCAGTTGAAGCGAAAAAATCTTTCTATGAAGCAATGGACGATGATTTTAATACTGCACTTGCTATCGCTAATATGTTTGATGTTGCCAAAGAAATCAATATCTATAACAATGAAGTTACTTCTGGCAAAATAAAAGTAAATGGTGAAGTTGTAAAAGAAGTTTTAGCTATATTCATGGAAATGGCAGATATTATCGGCATTTTAATCGATGTTGAAAATGGCGTTGATGACGGTTTGACAGATAAATTAATGCAACTCATAATCGATATTCGTCAAGACGCTCGCAAAAATAAAAATTGGGCAACAGCAGACAAAATCCGTGATGAGCTGAAAAATATCGGCATAGCTCTTGAAGATTCTCCAACAGGAGTTCGTTGGAAAAAACAATGAAGTCTAATGGAAAATTTAAGCAGTATGTAGCTTTAAAGAAAAATCTATTCAATTTTGATGAAAATAATAATTTGCTTGACCGCTATAGCGAAATAGAACCTGATAAATTGCACCCTCTTGTACTTGCTTATGTAGGCGATGCCTACTATCATTTGTACGTGCGAACAAGAATGTTGAATTTCGATTTTACTCATGTACATCTTTTAAATGATTTTAGCATGAAAATCGTATCAGCCGTTTGGCAAGCTCGTGCTTTTGAAGCGATAAAAGAAGAATTTACTAAAGAAGAACTAGCACTATTTAAGCGAGCAAAAAATACAAAATCTCACGCTCCAAGAGTAGCCTCTGTTCACGATTACCATGTAAGCACAGGTTTTGAAGCTGTTTTAGGTCATTTATATTTAAAAAAAGATTTAAAGCGACTAGATAAACTGTGCAAAATGGCATTTACTCATGTAGCAAAAACTCTGTAAAAGGGTTCTTTGTCAAATGTTGGGGTATAAGAGATAGATAGGTT
>Cebus_capucinus_imitator_PRJNA485217_SSR118__coassemble_583_pt1 | contig 12718 bp, 12 predicted proteins | sample Cebus_capucinus_imitator_PRJNA485217_SSR118__metabat2_high_PE_012 | metagenome-assembled genome bin Cebus_capucinus_imitator_PRJNA485217_SSR118 | reverse complement strand
TAGAGCCTGAGAATTTTCTCAAACCCCAACATTTATTATAGAACCTTTTTTATTTGCAAAAATCAAAGATAAGACTAAGATAACAATGACGAAAAATCTTTTTTGGTATATAATATCCATATAATATTATGAACTAATGATAATATTATATGGATATTTTGTTAAAGGAGGTTTACTTTGTGCATAAATTATCGAAAAAAACGCAGGCTACATTGGTGCTGTGTATAATGGTAATTGGCTTTGTGGCTACGTACCATATAGATTCGTTTTGGGGAAATCTTTTAAATCGCGGATTTTTAGCAGCAGTGATAGGTGGATTGGCAGATTGGTTTGCCGTTACAGCTCTATTTAGAAAACCCTTGGGATTTATTTCATATCATACAGAAATTTTGCCAAACAATCGCGAACGCATAATGAATGAAATCGTGAACTTTATCGGCAGAGATTTATTGAATCCAGAGCATATTATAAAGAATATAAGAGTGTATAATATGGCTGAAATGGTCATAAATTACAGTGAAAATATGGGAGGGCGAGCTAGATTAAAGTTTGCTATTAGAGAATTAGTAACTCAGATGCTAGCTTTACTAGACACGCAAAAAGTGGGGCGTTCTTTAGCTATTGCTTTGAAGGGGCGTCGCAAGAACTTTAATATGGCAAGAATTTTGATTCAGTTTTTAGTAAACTTTTTACAGACTCCTGCTGGAGAAAAATTTCTCGATTGCTTGATAAAAATACTCAAAGCTACTGCTCCTGACTTATTAAAGCAAGACTTTGTGAAGGATTTAATCAACAAAAATGTTGAGGAGATTAAAAAACGCTATATCAAAGATAATACTATGCGTGAGCTGATGTTTAGCGTAGTTGATTTATCAGGAGATAAGTTAATTGGTAAATTAGAGCGATATATTGAAATTTACAGTGAAAAACTCTTGGATTATGATAGCAAAGAGCGAGCTAATTTAAAGGCATTTTTAATTGATAAAATAACACTACTTGGCAAAAGAGATGGCTATAAATTAAAAGTAGCACAGCTAGAGCATTATTTTTTTGTGAAGAAATTTGATTTTAGTCAAAATTTGGTATTGTTGATTGAAAAATTCTGCCATGATGAAAAGAATAAAGAGGATTTAATCTGCGAAGTAGAAAGATTTATTGACGATATTTTAAATGATTTGGTGCAAAATAAAGATAGACAAGTAAGGCTCAATAATTGGATTGAAGATAAGTTGATATCATTTTTGCAAAATAATTTTCCTTGGGTATTAGATTATTTAAAAGAAGAATTGAATAGATATTCGACAAAAGAATTTGTGGAACTTGTCGAAAATAAAGTCAGCGATGATTTGCAGATGATTCGCATAAATGGTTCTGTAGTCGGTGCTGTTGCTGGCATGGGGCTGTATATAATATCCTTTGTTGTTGAAAGGATTTGTGGTGTATGAGTAAATTAAATAGATTTAATGAGGCAGATAAAGTTTTATGCAGTGTTTTTGTGATATTTTTGGCACTGTTGAGCTTTAGAGTATTTGTATTAGATAATATAGTAGTTCGCTTTTTATTGTTTTGTGCTGAGGCTGGTCTAGTTGGCGGTATTGCGGATTGGTTTGCCGTTACAGCTTTATTTAAAAAGCCACTAGGTTTTCCGTTTCACACAGCGATTTTGCCAAGAAAGAGAGATAGTTTTGTCGACTCTTGCATAAGAATGCTTCAGACAGAATTTTTATCGAAAAAGAAAATCTATCGTCGCATTTGCAATGCTGATTTATTGTCAAGAGGTCTTGAATGGCTAAGACAGCCGAAAAATAAAGAATATTTTATTCACATTGTAATTAATTTTATCGTAGATAAAATTAAAACGCTCGATTTGCAAACTATTGTCGCTTCAAATAGAGCTAAATTTGCTGATTTGATTTTAAAAGAATCGATGAAAGCTGTTTCAGATAGGCTCGTTAAAGTTTTAATTGACGGTCAAAATAGTGAGATGGCAGTTGATAAAGGCTTATTTATGCTCAATAATTATTTTGCTGGAGAGCAGGGCAAAAGACGAGTTCTCAGCTTTATTGAAGCGTATCAACGCCAGTATACAAAAAATGGTCTATCCGGTTTTATGCTTTCAATCGCCTTGGCTAGCAATGCTTTAGACCCCGAAGAATTGGCTGAGATAATACACGAACGCATTGTGGAAGTATTGACGCAGTGCAGTGATAAAAACGGCGAAGTTTATGGTAGCATAATTGATTTGTGGAATAATTTATTGCAGGGCATAAATGAAAATGAAGATTGGGCAAATAGCTTAAATGATTTACGCAATAATTTTGTTCAATCGGAAACGCTAGATAAAATTTTGTACAATACGCTAAAGAATTTTTGCGATTATCTTGTTGCCAATAGCGGTGAGGGCAATAAACTTCACATGGCAATTACCTACATTATGCGAGATGAAATTGACGCTTGCATTGATAATTTAAATACAGATACAGAGTTTAAATCTAAAATCAATCGCTTTGTGATGGACGTATTGCACCGCAGTGCTTTAAAGGGCGAAGATATGATTTTAGCTTTAGCTAGAAAATTTTTAGAAGGTCTTAGCAATGAGCAATTAAACGAACTTGTCTACGATAAAGTGGAAAAAGATTTGATTTGGATTCGCTTAAACGGTTCTATTGTGGGCGGATTTATTGGCATGATTGCTTTTTGGATTTTGGAATTTATTAAATGAGATTTGAATATTAGATTATGATGTATTTGATAAGAAAGTTAAATCCCTATCAGATTGTGTTATTGAGCTATGGATTGATTATATTGATAGGGACACTATTATTGATGTTGCCGATATCAGTTGTGGGCATAGAACCTCTTGATTTTGTAGATGCACTGTTTATGTCGGCTTCATGTGTTTGCGTATCCGGTGTATCTATTTTTGATATGGGGCAAAATTTTTCGGTATTTGGGCAATTAATCGTGATTTTGCTAGTGCAGATAGGAGCTTTAGGTATTATGACTATTACTACGATTTTTGCTGTAGTGATGGGCAAGAGAATTCAGCTCCGTGATAGATTGATGATTCAAGAATCTCTACAGCGTTGGTCTTTTGCAGGAGTTGTAAAGCTAGTAATCATCATCGTAAAGATGACACTAGCATTTGAATTTTTAGGTGGTCTATTGCTCACTGTCATTTTTTATCCGGATTACGGTTTGATAGGGGTTTACTATGGCTTTTGGCACGCTATATCTGCTTTTTGTAATGCCGGTTTTGATATTTTAGGTGGCAATAATTTTGCAAATTACGTATTTAATCCGCTGTTTAATATTGTCATATTTTTAGAAGTGGTTTGCGGTGGCTTAGGCTTTGCAGTACTACTTGATATTTACCAAAAGCGTGGCTGGCGAAATTTAAATATCAGCAGTAAATTGGTTTTAGTTACAACTGCTTATTTAATATGTGGCGGTGCTGTATTTATTTTTATCTTTGAATTTAACAATCCTGATACGATAGGCAGTTTTAATTTATTCAATCAGCTGATGACGAGTACTTTTATGGCAGCAATGGTTAGGACTTCTGGTTTTAGCATGGTGGATATAGGTTCATTTACTGAGCCTAGCTTGCTTTTAATTATGATGTTGATGTTCATTGGCGGTTCGCCTGCCTCTACCGGTGGTGGAATTAAGACGACGACTATTGCTGTAATTTTTGCCGCTATTTGGTCGCTTGTTCGCGGTCGAGAAGATGCGGTGATTTTTCAAAGAACTGTTCCTGCTGTTGTGATTTTTCGTGCGATGAGCATTTTTTTCATCAGTGCAGCAGTAATTTTTTTGATGTCGATGTTTTTATGCCTTAGCGAAAATGTACCACTTAATAAAATCTTATTTGAATCTGTGTCCATGTTTGCTACAGTAGGATTGCCTACAGGCACAGTTGCCAAAATGAGTGATAGCAGTCGCTTGGTTATTATTTTGGTGATGTTGATGGGACGCATTGGCATTATTTCTTTTGTAATGGCACTTGTTATTCGCAAAAAGAAAGCAAAAATTCATTATCCAGAAGATAGATTTATCGTTGGCTGATGAGAAACAAATTATGTAAGTTATTTAGGAGAATTTTATGGCTTTAAGTGTAAAAATACCAGGTTCATGCGGTGAACTAATCCAAGGAATGATTGAAGAAACGCCTTTTTTGGTAACTTGTCCAATCAATATGTATGCTAAGGCAAGTTTTGGAGAATATTTTTCCTATTTACCGCATAAAGCACGAGTGGCACGCCAAAGAACACTTGATTATTTGCAGGAAAAATCACAAGCTAAATTGAGTTTATTTACGCAGTTGTTGCCAGGAAAGGGAATGGCTTCAAGCAGTGCAGACATTGCAGCTGTTAGTTATCTTACAGCACTTTGCTGTGGCAGGAAATTATCTGAAGAAGAATTGCTGAAAATATCTGTGGCAATTGAGCCGACTGACGCTGTTTTTTGCAAGGGAATTGTGCGTACTAATCATTTAAAAGGAGAGGTTATGGAACATTTTGGGCTTGCTCCTAAGCTAAAATGCATGATGTTTGATTGTGGTGGCAAAGTGGATACGCTGTCCTTTAATCGTCGCAGGGATTTGAAGAGTTTATACAGGCAAAATGAAAATGAAATAAAAAAAGCTCTCGATTTATTGCGATTGGGATTTAAAGAAAAAAATACTTCCTATATTGGGCAAGCTGCGGCGATAAGTGCGTACGCCAATCAGAGTATTTTATATAAATCTCAACTTGAAGATATCATGATTATATCCGAAAGTTTTAAGGCTATTGGTGTAAATATTGCACACAGTGGTACAGTAATTGGTGTATTGTTTGATGATGAAATAAATGAAGAAATGACGTTAGAGTGCAAGGCGAAAATTCTTAGCGATTGTTTTAATTTAACGTATTTAAATACTGTAAAAATTATATCGGGAGGTATATTTGTTGATGAAACAGTTTGAACATGGCGGTGATTTAACGAAAGCTATGGCAGAGGCTAAGGTGGAAAAAATCGTTGATTTTAGTGCCAATATAAATCCCTATGGATTATCTGCTAAAATTAAAGAGACGATTGTGCAAAATATAGATGAAATAATTCACTATCCACAGCCAAATGCAAGAGAGCTTTGCAAAAAAATTGCTCAAACGTACGATATTGATGAAGATAAAATTATTGTGGGAAATGGTGCAGTGGAATTATTGTACATTTTATGCCAAATTCTACAGCCTAAAAAAGCATTAATCGTATCTCCTGCTTTTAGCGAATATGAAAGAGCAGCTCGTGCTAGTGGAGCTGAAATTTCTTATGCGATGTTGAACGAGAAATGCGATTTTAATTCTCCTGTCAGAGATTTAATCATCAAGATTAAAGGTCATGATATACTGTTCATTGGAAATCCCAACAATCCGACAGGCACGCTGTTTACTGCTGAAGATATGGAACTTTTGATTGAACACGCTGAAAATAACGGTTGTTTTGTGGTTGTCGATGAATCTTTTATGGACTTTATCAAGACGAGCGAAGTTTTTTCAGTGCTTCCGCTCGTTGAAAAATATCATAATCTCTTAGTGCTTCATTCATTGACTAAATTTTATGCTATTCCAGGCCTTCGCTTGGGTTTTGCAGCGACTGACCACGAAGTTTTAGACCCGCTTTATAGTGCAAAAGATATTTGGAATGTAAATTCTTTAGCTCAAGTGGCAGGAATTACGGCATTGTCAGATAAAGTGTATCAGCGTAGAAGTCGCACTTACACTCGCACAGAGATAAATTATCTCTATGAAGAACTTGAAACTTTTGATAAATTAAAAGTGTATGAGCCTACGGTCAATTTTATTTTAGTCAATATCACTAAGACTAATTTAACAGCTAGTGAGCTTAGGAAGAAATTATTAGCTAAGGGAATTTTGATTCGCAACTGCGAAAATTACCCAGGGCTTGATGAAAATTACGTGCGTTTTGCCGTGCGTACTCGTGAAGAAAATGATTTATTGATTGATGCTTTGAACGAAATATTAGAGGATTGATTTTAAATTTAGGCAAAAAAATACCGACAAGAAATCTTGTCGGGAGCAAAATTTATATAACTTTTGAGCTATTGAGATAAATATATCATATGAAGATTAAAATAAGATTAAAAATCTAGTAAAATAATAAAAAATCTATTAACTTGACAGGGGTAATACTCTTGATTATAATGTAGATACATCAATGTTAGTTATAAAAATATAGTTTAAAAGTAATGCGAAAGACACGATTAGAGAAGCGTATATTTTTCAGAGAGAAAAGCCTTGGCTGGGAGCTTTTTAAATATATTCTGTAATTACCACTTTCAAACTGTAGAGCTGAACTGTTATTGATTGATAACATATTAAGTTTTACCGGATAAAATCCGTTATCATGATGAAGTTGGCTATTGATTTATTTTAATGGCAAACAGGGTGGAACCGCGAAGTATATTAACCTCGTCCCTTTTGGGAGGAGGTTTTTTTGTGTCTATTTTATTTAGGAGGAATTTTAAATGGCAAAAATCACTTTAAAAGACGGTGCAGTTCGTGAAGTTGAAAATGGAACAACTGTACTTGATTTTGTAAAATCTTTGAGTAACTCTCTTGCAAAAAAAGCTCTAGCTTGCAAGATTGATGGCGAAACTAGAGATTTGATGACAGTAATTGATGGCGACCACAATATTGATGTACTCACTTTTGAGGACGCTGACGGCCGTTGGTCTTTACGCCATAGTGCAGCTCATATTTTAGCTCAAGCTGTAAAACGCCTTTATGGTGAAGATAAAGTTCAGCTAGCTATTGGACCTGCTATTGACAATGGTTTTTACTATGATTTTGATATAGAACATCAATTAAATAATGAAGACTTGCTCAAAATCGAAAAAGAAATGAAAAAAATCGTTAAAGAAAATTTAGCGATTGTAAGAAAAGAAGTTAGTAGAAAAGAAGCTCTTGAATTCTTTAGTGCTAAAGGCGAAAACTACAAAGTAGAATTAATCAATGATTTGCCAGAAGATGCGATGATTACAATGTACTCTCAAGGCGAGTTTACTGACCTTTGTGCAGGACCACACGTTGTTTCTACAGGCAAAGTAAAAGCGATTAAACTTCAAAGTGTTGCAGGTGCTTATTGGCGTGGCAGTGAAAAAAATAAAATGCTCCAGCGTGTATACGGTACCGCCTTTGAAAAACAATCCGACCTTGATGCATATTTAAAAATGCTTGAAGAAGCAGCCAAACGCGACCACAGAAAACTCGGTAGAGAACTTGATTTATTTAGCTTACATGAAGAAGGCCCTGGCTTTCCTTTCTTCCACCCAAATGGCATGGTTGTAAGAAATGAACTCATCAACTATTGGAGAGAAGTTCACCGCAGTTACAATTACCAAGAAATTAAAACTCCAATGATTATGAATCGCAAACTCTGGGAAACTTCCGGACATTGGGATCATTACAAAGAAAATATGTACTTCACTAAAATTGATGAGGAAGATTACGCTATTAAACCAATGAACTGCCCAGGTGGTATGCTCGTATATTTAACTCAACAGCATAGCTATCGTGATTTACCACTTCGCCTCGGTGAATTAGGTCTTGTTCACCGCCATGAATTATCCGGTGCTTTACACGGCTTAATGCGTGTTCGTAACTTCACTCAAGATGATGCTCATATCTTCATGTTGCCTTCACAAATCGAAGAAGAAATTCAAAAAGTAATCGACTTATTCGACCAAGTTTATAACACTTTTGGCTTAAGCTATCACGCTGAACTTAGCACACGCCCTGAAGATTCCATGGGTTCTGATGAAGTTTGGGAAATGGCTACAAATGCACTACAAAATGCACTTGAACATCGTGGCTTAAAATATGTTGTAAATGAAGGCGATGGTGCTTTCTATGGTCCAAAAATCGACTTCCACTTAACTGACTCTATTGGTCGTACTTGGCAGTGCGGTACAATTCAGCTCGATATGTTGATGCCTGAAAAATTTGACCTCACTTATATTGGCGAAGATGGACAAAAACATCGCCCTGTAATGATTCACCGCGTAGTATACGGAAGTATCGAACGCTTTATCGGTATCTTGATTGAAAACTATGCAGGTGCCTTCCCTACTTGGCTTGCTCCTGTACAGGTTAAAGTTTTGCCAATCAGCGATAAATACGTAGATTATGCGTACGAATTAAAACGCAAGATGTTTGATTTGGGCATTCGCGTAGAAGTTGATGACCGCAATGAAAAAATCGGCTACAAAATCCGTGAAGCACAAGTTAAAAAAGTTCCATATAGCATTATCGTCGGTGAAAGCGAATTGGAAAATAAAAATATTTCCGTTAGAAAACGCCGTGAGAAAGAAACTGTCAGCATGAATACAGATGAATTTATTGCAAAAGTTTTGGAAGAAATCAAAACTCGTGAAAATAACTAATCTAAATTAAAATAAAAATCTCATTGAGCTACATACAAATTTAGCTCGATGAGATTTTTTTAATAAATTTTGCTAAACAATCGATGATATAGTATTATTGTAGTAGCGTATAATTATAATAAGGGGAGGCAAAATTCTTTGAAAAAAATTATCGAAAATGCAACTATTTTAATCAATGAAAATGCCAGCGATAGTGGCAATGTAAGACGCATGGTTGTAAAAGCTCCGCAGATTGCACAAATGGCTATGGCAGGACAATTTCTTCATGTAAAAAAATTATCCAGTGCCAATTTTTTACGCCGTCCTTTCGGCGTGGCTGATGTAGATAAAGAAAATGGCACCGTAACAATGCTCTATAGAATTGTGGGCAAGGGAACAAGCGAATACTCTGAAATGAAGCAAGGCGAAATCATGAGTATTTTAGGGCCTATTGGAAATGGTTTTGAGTTGAAAGAAAATACAAATGGCAGACCACTTTTAGTCGGTGGTGGTGTGGGAATTGCTCCTCTCATCTATTTGGCTAGATTGTTAAAAGATAAAAAACCAATCTTATTAATCGGTGGAAAAACTAAAGATGAAGTATTTTGGGAAAAATATTTAAAAGAGTTCAGCGATAAAATTTACATCACAACAGATGACGGTTCAGTTGGTTTTAAAGGATTTACTGTGCAATTAATGCCACAGATTTTTGCTGAAAATAATATCGAAAATATCTACACTTGTGGGCCAATGATAATGATGGAATCTGTCGCTAAATTTGCCTATGAACATGATGTAGATTGCCAAGTATCTTTGGAAAAACGCATGGCTTGCGGTATCGGTGTTTGCCTCGGTTGTACTTTCGATGGTAAATTGACAAAAAAACGTCGCAAAGTTTGCACTGAAGGGCCTGTATTTCCAGCTAAGGAGGTATTTTGATGTTAGAAGTTAATATTGGGAAACTTCGTTTAAAAAATCCTGTGATGGGAGCTTCGGGAACTTTTGGTTTTGGCAAAGAGTATGAAGATTTTCTCGACGTAAATAATATCGGAGCAATCGTAACAAAAGGCATAACTCCACTCCCTAGAGCAGGCAATCCGGGCGTTCGCATTGCAGAAACTCCAAGCGGTATGTTAAATTGTATCGGTCTTGAAAATCCTGGTGTAGAAGTTTTTATCCAAGAAATTTTGCCTAAAATTAAGACTTACGATACAGCGGTAATCGTGAATATTTCTGCTGGAAGTGTGGAAGAGTACGGCAAAATGGCAGAGCTTTTAAATATTGATGGAGTAGATGCACTAGAGGTTAATATTTCTTGCCCTAATGTAAAAGAAGGCGGTATCGTATTTGGCACAGACCCAAGAGCTGCTGCAAGCGTAACTAAATCGGTAAAAGCACATACAGATAAAACTGTAATCGTAAAACTTTCGCCAAATGTAACTGATATAGTAACTATGGCTAAAGCCGTTGAACAAGCAGGAGCAGATGCGATTTCGTTGATTAATACGCTAACGGGCATGGCAATAGATATCAACACTAGAAAACCACTTTTGGGCAATATAACAGGTGGTTTATCAGGTCCTGCTGTAAAACCTGTTGCACTTCGCATGGTTTGGCAATGTGCTAAAGCTGTAAACATTCCAATCATTGGCATGGGCGGAATTGCAAGTGCAAATGATGCTATCGAATTCATGCTTGCAGGAGCAACGGTTGTAGCTATTGGTGCGTACAATTTTGTTGAGCCTACAGCCTTAAAAGATGTAGCAGATGGCATAGAAGCATATTTAAAACAGCATAATATCAAAGATGTAAACGAATTGATTGGTGCATTAGAGGCATAAAAATATTGATTTAAAAAACTAGATTAATATGATAAAAAATATTGACAGTGTATTTTAATTGTGCTATATTATCAATGTTGCATTTTTCATGCACTTGTTAAAGTAGAAGACACCACTTCTCACCTTATGACGCAGTAGTCAATAGGGTTACTTATTAAAATTATTTAACTTAGTTTGAGAATAATTTAATTTGTAATTTAGTAGAGGGTGATGTTATATCACTCTCTTTTTTATATAACTTACATAGTAGGTAAGTCAGAACTAATAAATAATATAATAAATTATAGATAAAGAGGTGTTTTATTATTAGCAAAGAAAGTTTGAGAATTAACGGTGAAATTCGTGTTAGAGAAGTGCGTGTTACTGACACTCAAGGCCAACAGCTTGGCATTATGCCAACAAGAGAAGCTTTGAGAAAAGCTGAAGAAGCTCATCTCGACTTGGTTGAAGTAGCTCCAAAAGCTAAACCGCCGGTATGCCGTATCATGGATTTTGGTAAATACCGTTATGAACAACAAAAACGCGAAAAAGAAGCTAAAAAGAAACAAAAAGTTATTAGCGTTAAAGAAGTAAAACTTCGTCCAGGAATTGAAACACACGATTTTAACTTCAAGGTAAAAAACGCATTGCGTTTTATCGGTGAAGGCAATAAAGTAAAAGCAACTATCATGTTCCGCGGTCGTGAGCTTTCCCACCCAGAAATGGGCAAGGAGCTTTTATTAAAGGTCGCAGAACAGTTAAAAGATGCAGTTACTGTTGAACGCGAACCAAAACTTGAAGGTAAAAATATGATTATGATTTTAGCACCTAAAGTGCAACCTAAGGGAGGAAATACTAATGCCAAAAATTAAAACTCGCAGAGCTGCGGCTAAACGTTTCACAGCTACTGGTTCTGGTGAATTCAAACGTAATAAAGCTTTCAAACAGCACATCTTAGAAAAGAAATCACCAAAACGTAAACGCAATATGCGTAAAGCAGCTATCATCACTGCTGCTGACCATAAACGTGTAAGCAAAATGCTTCCATATGCTTAATTAATTTATTTATTGTAGAAATTTAGGAGGTTTATATAAATGCCAAGAGTAAAAAGTGGCGTAACAGCTCATGCACGTCATAAAAAAATCTTAAAATTAGCTAAAGGTTACAGAGGTTCCAGAAGCAAACAGTTCAAAAAAGCTAACGAACTCGTTATGAAAGCACTTTCCTACGCTCGTAGAGACCGCCGTGCTAAAAAAGGCGATTTCCGTAGATTATGGATTGCTCGTATCAATGCTGCTACTCGTGCAAATGGTATGTCTTACAGCCGTTTCATCTGTGGCTTAGCAAAAGCTGGCGTACAGGTAAACCGCAAAATGTTGGCTGACGTTGCTGTAAACGATGCTGCTGCATTTGCTAAACTTGTTGAAGTTGCTAAAAATAGCCTTTAATATTAAATATAAAAGCTGTTTCTATGAAAATAGAAACAGCCTTTTTTGTTTTGGAGAGGTATTAGATTATGAGAGCTATTTTACATGATTGATGATGATTTTATCATTGTCTATCAAAACAGCATTAGGGTTATTTCCCTGAATAATGCGGAAAATTTCTGCCGGTACATATAATTTATTGTTGATTAAAATAGGAGCTACGCCGAATTTTATCGGAGCTGTAGCACCGATAGCAACTGTGCTGTGGGCTGAATACATATCTACACCTAAATAAACTGTAGATTCCATTGTATCAGAATTTATGGTAGCCGATTGTTCTTCTTTATTCCAAGAGATTTTAAAGCCGAGGTTGTCGCTGACTTCTCTTGCAGGAACTAATGTGCAATTATTTATACTTACAGGAAAATCTTGCAATACTTTATCATTTACAATGATTTTTTGCTGATGGATATTGGCTTGTTCTGTTTGGTATGTAGTTTGAGATAGATTGCCATTTAAATTTTCGCTTGCATTAACTGTGATAGCTGATGTAGCTACAAGAGCGGAAAGCACGAGAGCAAGAGATAATTTATTTGATAGTTTTTTCATTTTAACACCTACTTTGAATTTGTTCTATAATTTTATTATAAATAAATTGTATTAAAATTGGATTAGAAAGAGATTAGAATTAGATTAGAATTAGATTAAAGCAAAATATTTATCAAAAATAGAGCAGAAGACTCTCACTTCTATAAGTGATGAGATGAATGAAGTAATGAGATGAATGCTCTGTAAAAATATAGATTGCCTTTAGGGTAAGATATATTTTCACCTCTTTTTCTATGCTATACTAAAGTTTAGAAAGTGAGGTGAGTATCATGTATTTTACGGTTAAACAGCAAGTAAAACATCTTTCTAAAGAAGATTATAAAAATATTAGCGATAGATTTAGGTATAGATAATTTAGCAACTTGCGTTACAAATAATGGGAAATCTTTCATTGTTGACGGTCGCCGTTTAAAATCTATAAATCAATGGTATAACA
>Cebus_capucinus_imitator_PRJNA485217_SSR118__coassemble_575_pt1 | contig 12828 bp, 14 predicted proteins | sample Cebus_capucinus_imitator_PRJNA485217_SSR118__metabat2_high_PE_012 | metagenome-assembled genome bin Cebus_capucinus_imitator_PRJNA485217_SSR118 | reverse complement strand
TAATAAATAATAAATTGCACCTTATTTTGAATCCTCGCTAATTCAAACTTAAGGTGCAATTTATTTTGCATTGCTCAATTATGTAAAAGGAAAATTTTTTGTTATAATATATAAAGCAATACGAAATAGTTTATGAGGTAGTTTTATGGATTTTTATTGGAGGAATAAAATTTTAGCTAATGCTAGATTTAAAGAGTGTTGTTTAGAAATTGCCAAAGAAGAAGAAAATAGGATATTTTGTCGCCACGATATGGCTCATTTGATAGATGTAGCACGCTTGATGATGATTTTAAACTTTAAAGAAAAACTGTATATTGACGATAAGATAATCTACGCTACAGCTCTTTTGCACGATGTTGGCAGGCACTTGCAGTATCAAATGGGAATAGGTCATGAAATTTCAAGTGCGTTAATTGCTACAGAGATTTTGCGACAATGTGATTTTAAGCGAAGTGAAGAACAGTTGATTGTGCAAGCGATTTTAAAGCACCGTGACAAAAGGGCAAAAGTTGAACAAAATTTAAATGGTTTATTGTATCGAGCAGATAAGATGAGCAGAGCTTGTTTTTGTTGCAAAGCCTCGCCATTTTGTAACTGGAGCGATGATAAAAAGAATTTAGCGATGAAATATTGATTAAGAGGGGAATAAAATGCAGATAGGCAATAGATTTTTTGATATAAAAAAACATACTTATGTAATGGGGATTTTGAATGTAACGCCCGATTCGTTTTCTGACGGCGGAAGTTTTAATACAATTGATAAAGCCTTATATCACGCTCAAGAAATGATAAGCGAAGGCGTAGATATAATTGATGTCGGTGGAGAGTCCACTCGCCCAGGGTATACTCTCCTTAGCGATGAAGAAGAAATTTCTCGCATTGTGCCTGTCATTGAAAGTTTAAAGAAAGAATTTGATGTGCCGATTTCTTTGGATACATACAAAGGCAATGTTGCCAAAGAAGGAATAAAAGCAGGAGCTGATTTAATCAATGATATCTGGGGCTTAAAATACGATGATATTTTAGCAAAGGTGATTGCAAAATCTGAAGTTGCTTGCTGTTTAATGCACAATCGCCACGATAAAAATTATCGTGATTTTCTGCAAGATGTCTTAACTGATTTGGAAGAAACTGTAGCCATTGCACATAGGGCAGGCATAAAAGATGAAAAAATCATCTTAGACCCTGGCATTGGTTTTGCTAAAACACCTGAATTTAATTTAGTTATGCTGAATAATTTACGCAAGATAAATAAATTGGGTTATCCTGCACTTTTGGGAGCGTCCCGAAAATCTACTATAGGGCTTGTACTAGATACACCGGCAGATGAGCGAGTTGAAGGCACAATGGTAACTTCTGTGATGGCAGTTATGCACGATTACGCTTTTGTTAGAGTTCACGATGTAAAAGAAAATGTGCGAGCTATCAAAATGGCAGAAGCTATTAAATACGAGAGTATTTTATAAATTATATAAATGATGATTTACAATTTGAATTGTATCATTATTAAATTCATGTGAATAAAATAACTTGTCAATAGCTATTGTCTATGTAGTTTATAAAGTTGTATAATATTATTATATTTATGCTATTATTGAAATTAATTATTAAGGGGAATATATTTTATGATTATTAAACCAAAAGTAAAAGATTTCATCTGTTTAACATCTCACCCAGAAGGTTGTAAAGAAAATGTACGCCGTCAGATTGAATATGTAAAAAGTCAGCCAAAAGTAGACCTTGGCAAACGCGTCTTAGTAATCGGTGCTTCAACTGGTTATGGACTTGCTTCTCGCATTTGTGCCGGCTTTGCAAGCAAGGCTTCAACAATCGGTATCATCTTTGATAAACCTGCTCATGGAAAACGCACAGCGACTGCTGGTTGGTACAATACAGCTGCATTTGAAGAATTTGCCAAAGAAGAAGGCTTATATGCTAAGACAATCAACGGCGACGCATTCTCTCAAGAAATCAAAGCTAAAACTATTGAATTAATCAAAAAAGATTTTGGCACAGTTGACATGGTGGTTTATTCTTTAGCTGCACCACGACGCACTACAAGCGACGGCACTATGTATTCTTCTGTCTTAAAAACAGTGGATAAACCGTTTACAGCTAAGACCATCAACTTGAGAACTAATGAATTGGCAGAAGCGACTTTGCCTCCTGCAACAGCTGAAGAAGTTGTGGCAACAGTGAAAGTAATGGGCGGTGAAGACTGGGCAGATTGGATGCACGCACTTAAAAATGCCGGTGTATTGGCTGACAATGCTAAAACAGTAGCTTATTCTTATATCGGTTCTAAAATCACTTACCCAATCTATTATGAAGGAACTATCGGTGCTGCTAAACAAGATTTATACAAAACAGCAGAAAACCTCAGAAGTGAAGGCTTTGACGCTGAAATCTCTGTAAATAAAGCACTCGTTACTCAATCTAGCTCGGCAATTCCTATCGTTCCGCTTTATGTAGCAGTTATGTATCGCGTAATGAAGGACAAGAATGTACACGAAGGCACTATTGAACAAATGTATCGCTTGTGGCATGAATATTTATCTCAAGAACAGCCTACGCTAGATAGCGAAAAACGCATTCGCCTTGATGATTTAGAAATGAGAGATGATGTACAGGGAACTATCTTTGAATATTGGGATAAGGTAACAAATGATAATTTAAAACAGTACGCTGATATCGACGGATATTGGGACGATTTTTATAAATTATTCGGCTTCAATTTCGACAATGTAGATTATGATGCTGATGTAAACCCTGATGTACAAATTGATTTAGTTTAATTTTTAATTTAAATATCAATAAGCGACCTTCAATTCTTAGCTTAGCTAAAAAGTATTGAAGGTCGTTTTTTATAAAGGACGATTACTTTGTTAAAAGATAGAGATATAGATAATTTAAAAGCAGGCTTAGAGGCCTTGTTATTCGTCTCGGGAGAAGCTGTATCGGGTATAAAACTTGCCAATACTTTAGAAATTTCTCTCGATGAATTAGATGAGCTGATTTTAGCGGTGCAAGATGATTTACAAAGCGAGCATAGAGGTTTAGCTCTCATTAAAATTGTTGATGGCTATAGATTATGCACTAAAGCAAAACTTGCTCCCTATTTAGAAAAGTTTACGCAAGTTGTCGATAAAAAACTATCTCAGCCACTCATGGAAACGCTGTCGATAATTGCCTTTAAACAACCTGTAACAAAGCAGGAAATTGAAGAGATTCGTGGAGTAAATACGGAAAAAATTCTTCGTCGTTTATTAGAGCGTGATTTAATTCAAGAAATTGGGCGAAAAAAAGTGATAGGCAGACCAATTTTATACGGAACAACAGCTGTTTTTTTGCAATCATTCGGCTTGAACGATATCAAAGATTTGCCAGAGCTTCCAAATATGAATTACGAGGAACGAGATAAACTTTATAAATCGACAAATCTATTCAGTGAACTCAGTTTAGCAGAGCAAGATGATTTAAATAAATAGATTTTATAACTATAACGCATAAATAAAAATATATATTAAATATTATTGTAAATAAAGGTATTTTAAAATCAAATTCTTTACAAGTTAAATATTTATTATTATAATTACAAGTAATAAATATTTGCTTTGGTTTGGAGTTGGATTTATGAGTGGAAATACGAAAAATAGTGAAGTTGTCGTCAAAAATTTTGGCAAGAAGATAGACTTGATTCTTTGCGTTGGACAAATTTTAATGGAAAGTGGAGCAGATACAAATCGCATTGTACGCACGATGAAACGAGTTGGCGTATTTTTGGGATTTACGGAAAAATCACAGCATATTCATATAACTTATACGACGATAATGTTAAATGTAACGAGTAACGATAACGAAAGAACGATGACAAAATTTCAAAAGTGCTACAGGCATGGCATCGATATGACGATTATCTCTGCTATGAGTAAATTATCTTGGCGAGCTATTGAAGAAAATTACACTTTAGCTAAATTTGAACACGATTTAAATTTTATTCGCCAAAGGCGAAGATTTTACGCTACGCCGATTACTGTAATTGGAGCAGGTGTTGCCTGTGGCGGTTTTAGCTTGTTGTTTGGCTGTGATATTTTAGCTTTTATCTACACTTCTATTTGTGCGATGATTGGCTTTTTAGTTCGCATGAATTGTCATAAATTAAATTTTAATCCCTACGCCTCTATCGCTATTTCTGCATTTACAGCGTCATATTTAGCGTATTTTGCCCATTTTTTGCCGACCTCTACGCCGTGGCACCCTTTAATGGCTTGTGCTTTATTTATCGTTCCTGGTGTTCCGCTCATCAATGCCGTTGATGATTTACTAGATAATTTTATCGTATCAGGAATGACTCGTGCCACCAACTGCTTTTTAATGGTAGTTAGTATGACTTTTGGAATTGTTTTGGCTATAAAATTTTGTAATTTTGATTTTGAACAATTTATTTCTGTGATGATATCGCCAAATGCATTTATCATCTGCGTCATTGCAAGTGCGATAAGTGCTGTCGGTTTTTCTACGCTGTTTAATACACCGCCTCGCCTCTTGTGGATAGTAGCACTAGGTGCTATTATCTCGGTGAGCATTCGCAATTTTTTAATGGCGGAGTATGGCTTTATGCAATCGACAGCTTCTTTGATAGGCTCGGTAATTGTCTGCGTATTAGCTCTAAAAGTTGTGCATATGGTTCATACACCTACGCATGTGTTGACCATTCCTTCAGTAATTCCGTTAATCCCGGGTGTATTGATTTACCGATTTTTATTTAGCGTCATCAATATCGAATCGCTATCTGATATGAGCTTTCGTCAGCTGATGCAAGATGGAGTAAATGCTAGTTTGATAATCTTGGGCATTACCTTTGGTGTAGCTATTCCTAATATGTTTTTCCGCAAGTATTTAAATAAAGAAAAAGCCAATAGATTGTACGCTATCATAAACAATCGACATCAAAAATAAAATCATAGATAAACTCTAGGAAAATAGTTGTTTATTCATTTACAGGAGTAAAGATTGATGCTATACTAATTTAGTAGGAATATAAATAGATTAAAGGTGGAAATGCTCTATGAAGATATCAACTAAGGGACGATATGCGTTAAGACTTATGATAGATATAGCACTGCATGATTCACAAGGACCTGTAAGAATAAAAGATGTAGCTACTAGACAGCAAATTTCTGATAAATATTTAGAACAGATTGTATCATCTTTAAATAAAGCTGGCTTTGTAAAGAGCTTGCGTGGCCCGCAAGGTGGCTATCGCTTGACGAAAAAACCTCGTGAATATACAGCAGGTATGATTTTGCGTTTGATTGAAGGCAGTTTAGCTCCTGTATCTTGCTTAGATGAACCGGTAAATCATTGCCCACGATACAATATCTGTGCGACGATGACTTTATGGGAGAGAATGTACAACGCTGTAAATGAAGTAATAGATAATATTACGCTTGCTGATTTAGTTAAGTGGCAAAAAGAAAAATACAACGAAAATACATTTTCTATTTGAATATTTTAATATAATTTTGATGATAAAGAGGTATTATCTAATAGATGATATCTCTTTTATAATGTTTATAATATTATTAGACAGGAAAATTTTTTGTAGGTATAATAATATTAATTGTAGCAAAAAATTAAAAAGGATTGAATTTTTATGGATAGAATAATTGATTGTCATATGCATTTTTCAGCTAAGGGAATTTTCGACAAGACGGCAGAAAATATCGGTGTAAAATGCAATTTAAAGCAACTTGAGCAGGAGTTTAAGGAAAATAATATCGTTCTAGGTATTGGTATGGGCGTTGATAAAAGCGGTGAAGCTCCGCATACTAATCCGCAGATTATCTATCATGGCAAAGAAAAATTTCCGCCGTTTTTAGTACAGTGCTTAGGCGTTGACCCTGCTGTAATCACTAAGAAAAATAAAGTAGATGTCGTGGATAGTTTTAAAGCTAAAATGAATGAAGCTACTACAGTTGGCATAAAAATCTACACAGGCTATCAGCCTTTTTATGCAACAGATAAAGTCTACAAGCCGTTTTACAAATTAGCTCAAAAATACGATGTACCCGTTGTCTTTCACATGGGTGATACGGCAAATTCCATGGGGAGATTAAAATACTCGCATCCGCTAATCATTGATGATTTAGCTGTCGATTATCCAAAGGTTAAATTTGTAATTGCTCACTGTGGTACGCCGTGGATTCAAGACGCTGTAGAAGTTGCCGGTAAAAATAAAAATGTATACATTGATTTATCTGGTCTTATGGAAGGAAAATTTGAGGCTAAAGATCAGATTAGAAAGTTTAAACCATATTTAGATGTGTTTAGAACGTGGTTTAATTATCTTAATAATTATGAAAAATTTATGTACGGTTCAGATTGGCCTTTAGTGGATATGAAATCGTATATTGAAGTGATTAAATCCATTATCCCCAAGAAAGCTCAAGAAGATGTATTTTATAACAATGCACTTCGTGTATTTGATAGAATACCATATTATTTAGCGAAAGGCGGGATTTTATGAAAAAAACGGCTAGGATTTGCATTCTACTTTGTATGATGATAATTGGTGTGATGAGCGTTGCCAACGCCAGCGTATCGGTCAATGCAGATAATAAGTATTTTGATTTTATGTCGGGAAGTTATGTATTAGAGGGAAATGTATTGGTGCAAACGGATACGAGGACGATTGGTGCAGACAAAGCGACGGTTAAATTGACGACTAAAGAAGTATGGGCAGATGGAAATATTTTTTTAGAAGAACCTGAAGAGGGCATCTATTTTTCTGGCGGGAATCTATATGCCTCTGATGAATCAAAGACAGCAACGATAAAAGGCAATGTGTTGTTTAAACGTGAAGGTTTGACTATTAAAGCCACTCGATGTGATTTTAATTGGAAAAGCAAAATTGCCGAGTTTAGCGGTTTAGTTGAAGTCGATAAAGACAATGAGGTTAAAACGTACGATGTACTTCATTATAATGTAATCGAAAATAAAATATTAGAATAAGTAAAGCCTCAAAATTTGGGTTATTAGCTCCAAATTTTGAGGCTTATTATTATGCTAAAATTTCTGCGATAGCTTCTTTGACTATATTTGATGGTACATCTTTTGTTACAAAGACTTTGCCGATTTCTTGGAGTAATACCCAATTTACTTTGCCGTTTACCGTTTTTTTGTCATGGAAAATATCGCTATAAATATTTTCTGCCTGACAATTTTGGGCTTTTATAGGCAAGTTCAAAGATGTGAGCAATTTTTCCATGTCTTTGATAACGCTACTGTCAATCAAGTTCAATTTTGCACTGATTTTTCCTGCTCCAACCATGCCGATTGCTACTGCCTCGCCGTGATTGTATAATTTATAGCCTGTTTCTTTTTCGATAGCGTGTCCTAAAGTATGACCAAAGTTTAAAATAGCACGAAGCCCTGCTTCTTTTTCATCTTGTGATACGACCTCTGCTTTGATTTTACAAGAGCGAGCGATTACATGGCTTAAGCAGTTTGAATTTAAACGCAAGATTTCTTCTTGATGTTTTAAGAGATAATCATAAAAATCTCTATCGTAGATATAGCCATATTTTACGACTTCGCCAAGACCTGTAGCGATTTCTCGCTGAGGGAGTGTGCTCATCATATCTAAATCCATAAATACTGCTTTAGGTTGATAAAAGGAGCCAATTAAATTTTTTCCTAGTTTATGATTTACGGCAACTTTTCCGCCAACGCTTGAATCAACTTGTGCCAATAAGCTTGTAGGCATTTGCACAAAAGGCACACCTCGCATAAAGGTTGAAGCCACAAATCCTGCTAAATCGCCGACAACACCGCCACCTAGTGCAAATACGGGTGATTTTCTATCAAGCCCATGCTCGATTGCCTGCGTAAATAAATCTTCTGCAACTGTCAGCGATTTTGATTCTTCACCGGAATTTATCACTGCAATTTTAGTTACAAGTCCGGCATCGTTTAAAACTTTCGCAATTTTATCAGCGTACAAAGGAGCGATATGCGTATCGGTGATTAACAGGGCTTTTGGCGAAAAGTTTTTCTGCTTGATATTTTCACTTATAAATTCTTGGATTTTTGCTTTTAAATCGTGTCCGATGATGATATCGTACGATTTATTGCCCAAAGCTACTTTTACGATTTTATTTATCTGCAATTATTTCAACCCCTTTAAATACTTGGTGATTGTTTCCACATTTTGTAGCGGTGTCTTATCATCTGTTTGCACAATTAAATCAGCATTTTTATAGAATTTAGCACGCTTTGCCATGAGTTCCACAATAGCCTTTAATCGTTCTTCGTTGGATTTTTTAGCCAGTAGCGGTCGTTTATCATTGCCTGTTCGTTTTAAAATAGTGCTAGGATATGCTGAAAGAGAGATTATAACGCCGTTTTGGCGAAGTGCATCCATATCTTCTTGTTTTGTCGCAACACCGCCACCTGTAGAAATCACCTGATGAGATTTTTGAGAGAGTCTTTTAATCGTTTCTGTTTCCCTTTGGCGAAAGATAGCTTCGCCTTCTTTGGCAAACATATCTTTTATTTTCATCTTATAGTTTTTTTCGATTTCAACATCGGTATCAACAAAACTATAGCCCATGCGATAAGCGAGCAGTTTTCCGGTAATGGATTTACCACTGCCCATAAATCCTATGAGTACCACATTTGATTTATTGTATTTTGCTTTATTTTGTTTTAAATATACATTTGTTTCTGATTTCATAGGCGATTAATTCTTTCATTATAATTATTTAAATCGTTTAGTAAATCCACCATGCAATCTGCACCGAATTTTTCAGTCAAAGCAGTTGCGATTGTGAGTGCAACCATTGCTTCGCCAACTACAGATGCTGCTTGTACGGCACAGACATCACTTCGTTCTTTGCAGGCTAAAACTTCTTCTTTTGATTCGATATCAATAGAATGAAGTGGTGTCATTAAGGTTGGAATAGGTTTCATGCAAGCACGAACGATAATTGGCTCGCCGTTGCTCATGCCACCTTCAATACCGCCTGCGTGATTTGTCTTTCGATACACTGTTTTATCCTCACTGTAGTACATTTCATCGTGCATTTTACTTCCTGCGTGATTGGCATAATCAAAACCGTCGCCAATTTCTACGCCCTTTATCGCTTGAATGGACATCATAGCTCCTGCAAGACGCATATCAAGTCGCTTATCCCATTGAATATGGCTTCCAATGCCGATTGGCATATTTTGAACAACTACTTCAAAGCTACCGCCTAAAGTATCGCCTGCTTGACCTGCTTTTTTGATGACTTCTCGCATTTTCATTTCAGCATTTTTATCATTGCAGTTTAAATCGCTATCATTTGGCTTTAAAGTTTTGTAGTCGATATTTTTGGTATCTGCTGTAACACCGCCGATATTGATTACCTGAGATACGATATTGATACCGCAAGCGGATAAAAATTGGCGAGCTACTGCTCCAGCAGCTACACGAGCAGCTGTTTCTCTAGCACTAGAACGCTCTAAAATATCTCTGATATCTTTGCGGTTGTATTTTTTTATACCTATGTAATCGGCATGACCAGGGCGAGCTGCTGTTACTTTTGTCCAGGTTGGTTTGCCCATCACAGACATTCGGTCAGTCCAATTTTCCCAGTCTTTGTTGACAACGCGGAGCGTAATTGGGTCGCCCATAGTTTCACCAAAGCGAACACCAGATAAAATATCGACCTTATCCGTTTCAATAGCCATGCGACCACCACGGCCATAGCCCATTTGACGGCGAGCCATCTGTCTATTCATTTCATCAAGATTTATCTTCAATCCAGCGGGAATCCCTTCAAGTAGTGCTGTTAAACATTGACCGTGAGATTCTCCAGCAGTCAAAAATTTGAACATATTACCAACTCCTATTGAATAATTTATTGATAATCACTATTGCCATTAGACAAAAGTAATCATAATAATTTTTTATTTATCAACTATTATATAAAAAAACCTAGAATTATGCTATAAAAAAATCACTCTAAAATATAAGCTCTTGACACTATTTATAAAATTTGCCAAAATGGATAATAGATTTAAATTATTTTTTTATTTGTGAGGTGCTTTTAGTGCATGATAAAATCAAGATAACGTATCTCTATAACAGCGGATTTTCATTAGAGTTGGACGATTGCCTTATGGTTTTTGATTACTACCTTGATGAACACAATATCGTTTCCCATCTAATAAAAGATAAAAATTTTAAAGAAGTTTATTTTTTTGTCTCTCATGCTCATTTTGACCATTTCAATCCAATTATCAATGATTTTAAAGCTAGTGTAACGAAGTATTTTATGAGCTACGATATTCACAAAAATTTACCTCCTGAAGCTAAAACAGTTGTGTTAAATACTTATGATTTATATAAAGATGATTCAATCTGTGTAAAATCTTTTGATTCTACAGACGCTGGAATATCTTTTTATGTTGAAAAAAATGGTTGGAAGATTTTCCACGCAGGCGATTTTAACTGGTGGCACTGGAAGGGCGATACCGAATTAAATATTGCCTTTGCTAGAAATGGTTTTAAAAAGCAAATGAAGCGCCTTGCAGGTTTGGTATCTGATATAGCATTTTTTCCAGTGGATAGCAGGCTTGAGGAATTTTCCGATTTGGGCGTTAGAGAGTTTTGCGATAAGACGAGCGTTGGTCATTTAATCTCAATGCACAATGTAAATAGCCCTGAAAATATGCACTATCAAAAATGGATTGTGCCGGAAGATTTTCCTAATAAAACTAAAATTAAATCCATATGGTCGCCTGAGCATAGCGGGCAAACGCATATTATAACTCGTTAATAAATAAAGTTAAAGGATGTATCAAGTATGAAAAAAATCATATTTTTAAGCTTATTAGCAGTGATTTTTTCACTGTCAACATTTAATAATTTTTCTCTAGCAGAAAAAGTATCAAATAATCAAGTTAATCAACTTAACGAAGGAAAGGAAGCTAAAAAAATGGCAAACACTAACAATCGCATTGCAGTATTTGAAACTAATATGGGGACTTTTGAAATCGAACTATTTGAAGATAAAGCTCCTATAACAACAGGCAATTTCATCGATTTGGCAGAGCATAATTTCTACGATGGTCTTATCTTCCACCGAGTAATCGACGGTTTTATGATTCAAGGTGGCGACCCTAACGGAAATGGTACAGGTGGTCCTGGATATACAATCAAAGATGAATTCCACAAAGATTTAAGACATAATGATGCAGGTATTTTATCCATGGCTAATGCAGGCCCTAATACAGGCGGTTCTCAATTTTTCATCACTTTAGATAAAACTCCATGGCTTGATGGTCATCACGCTGTATTTGGCAAAGTTATCAGCGGTTTAGATGTGGTTAAAAAAATCGGCAAAGTGCAGACAGATTTCATGGATAGACCTGTAGAAGATGTTGTGATTGAAAAAGTTATCATCAAAAAAGCTGAATAATCAATTTTACACCTATATTGTAAAATGCAGTGATGATAGTTTATACACTGGGTGGACGGTGGATTTACAAAGGCGTTTGAACGCACACAATACAGGGCGGGGAGCAAAATATACAAAGGCTCGCCGTCCTGTTGTTCTTGTCTATTTTGAAACCTATGATACTAAGCAAGAGGCAATGAAGCGAGAAGCTAGTATTAAGAAATTATCACGGGCAAAAAAATTGATGTTGATAGGCAATAAATAATATAAAATTTATATGAAATATGGTATACTATAGATGAGATTTATTATCTATCCGTAGCTATATCAATTTAAGTTTATGATATTTAATAATTTTAGGAGGGATTTATTCGTGGCTAAATCTATTACAGAAGTTTTAGGTATAAAATACCCGATTATTCAAGGTGGTATGGCATGGATTTCTGATGCAAAATTAGCAGCAGCTGTATCAAATGCCGGTGGTGCAGGTATCATCTCTTGCGGTGGTCGCACAACTGAATATGTTCGCGAAGAAATCAGAAAAGCTAAAACTTTGACAGATAAACCTTTTGGCGTAAATGTAATGCTCATGGCACCAAATAAAGATGAAATCGTCGATGTTATCTGTGAAGAAAAACCTGCATTTGTTACTTTAGGTGCAGGAAATCCTGTGCCTTATTTTGAAAAGCTCCATAGTGCAGGCATTAAAGTTATTCCTGTTATTCCAAATTTAAAACTTGCAAAACGCGTGGCAGCTGCTGGTGCTGACGCTATGGTTGCAGAAGGCATGGAAGCAGGCGGTCATATTGGTGTGCTCACTACTATGGCACTTATGACTGAAATCTTGCCAGAAGTAAAAGAAGTTCCTGTTTTAGTTGCAGGTGGTTTTGCAGATGGACGAGGACTTGCAGCGGCACTTTTAATGGGTGCAGGTGGTGTGCAGATGGGTACTCGCTTCTTAGTTGCTGAAGAATGTAGCGTTCATATGAATATGAAACAAAAATTGATTGAGGCTATTGATACAGATACAATCGTTACAGGGTTAACTCTTGGCGGAGCTGTACGCGGTCTTAAAAATAAATTCTCTTTGGAATTTGTGAAAAAAGAAAACGAAGGCAAAACTCCAAAAGAAGAACTCATCAAACTTGCTACAGGAACTAATAAATTAGCAGCTGTGGATGGCGATATTGAAAACGGCATGATGCAAGCAGGTCAATCCTTGACTCCACTTCAAAAAATCGAGCCGGTAAAAGATATTATCGAAAATATCATCAGCGAAGCTCGCAAGACAATCGAAGACGCAAAAACTATTACAATTTAATAAAATAAAAAAGGGTTCTTTGTCAAATGTTGGGGTATAAGAGATAGATAGGTTCTCCTA
>Cebus_capucinus_imitator_PRJNA485217_SSR118__coassemble_568_pt1 | contig 12882 bp, 17 predicted proteins | sample Cebus_capucinus_imitator_PRJNA485217_SSR118__metabat2_high_PE_012 | metagenome-assembled genome bin Cebus_capucinus_imitator_PRJNA485217_SSR118 | reverse complement strand
GCATTCATCTCATCACTTATAGAAGTGAGAGTCTTCTGCTCTATTTTTGATAAAAAGTATCAGTTTCAAATTATTTATTTGGCTGATATTTTTTTTAAAATTTTTAGTGGGGGAGTGTAAAATGGAGATTAGAGTTTTGCGGTATTTTTTAATGGTAGCAAGAGAGGAAAATATCACAAGGGCTGCTGAGCTTTTGCATATCACACAACCAACCTTATCCAGACAGCTCATGCAACTTGAAGAAGAATTAAATACAAAATTATTTAATCGAGGTAAAAATAAATTTAGCTTAACTGATGATGGAATGCTTTTAAAACAGCGAGCTCAAGAAATTGTAGAACTTGCAGATAAGACGGAGAGAGATTTTTTGCGACCTGAAGAAAATACTTTGGCAGGAGAAATTGCCATAGGCTGTGGGGAAACTCGTAATATAGATTTTTTATCGCAAAAGATAATTCAGTTTCGGGAAAAATATCCACTCGTCAAATATTATATTCACAGTGCTAATGCAGACGATATTAAAGATAAGATAGAAAATGGTTTAATCGATATAGGGTTGTTGATTGAACCTGTGGATATAGGAAAGTACGAATTTGTTAGAATACCGCAAAAAGAATATTGGGGTATGCTAGTAAGGCAGGATTCATCGCTTGCTAAAAAGGAATTTATCACGCCTGAGGATTTAATTGGCGTACCTATTATGACAGGCAGGCGGGAAAAGACGCTAAATGAATTTGCAAATTGGTGTGGGAAATATTATGACAAGATGAATATTATCGCTATGCACAATTTGTATTTAAATGCCGTAATCATGGTAAAAAATAATTTGGGAGCTTTTTTAGGGCTAGATTTTGATAATTTGTATAAGGATTTAACCTTTGTTCCGCTTGAACCAAAAATTGAAATGGGGCTTTTAATGGTGTGGAAACGCAATAAGACTTTTTCGCCCGCTGTGAATAAATTTATAGATTTTCTAAAACATGCTGATTAAGCATTTTTAACTATTTTATATAAGTATTAGATATTTAATAAGTATTATATTACAATGTAGGTGTTCAGATAGAACACCTATTTTTATTTTAGGGAAGTGTATTTATGACTAAAGAAGAAGCGAGCAGAAAATACAATATACCGCTAAATATTCTCGAGGAATACGAACGTTGGGAACTTTGCCCTGCTGTAAAAAAAGTCATGGGAAATTGGCACTATGATGATAGCGATTTAGAGAATTTGAGCTTGATTATGACCTTGCATGATATTGGTTTTAACAGCGATGAAATAGAAATGTATATGAATTTAAAATTGAAATCTAACGATGATAGGAATTTAAAAATGGTGAAAATGTTAAATGAAAAACGCAGTGTTTTATTAGATGAAATTCACTTCAAAGAAAAATACTTATCGAGATTAGACTATTTGAGATATGAGATTGAAAAACAAAAATAAAATGAGCATTTAATAATTGACTTCGAGTTAGCTCAAAGATGTATAGTGAAGATATAGATGGTGAAATGCACAAAAGTTTATAAAAGAGGAGATAATCATGGAAAAAGTAGTTTTAAATAATAAAGTCGATATGCCACTTTTTGGATTGGGGGTATTTCAAGTAACAGATGAAAAGATTTGTGAAAAAACAGTTTTAAATGCTTTAAAATTTGGCTATCGCATGATTGATACAGCAGCTTGCTATGGAAATGAACAAGCTGTAGGCAGAGCAATTAAATCTAGTAATGTAGAAAGAAAAGATTTATTTATTGTATCTAAGGTGTGGATTCAAGATTCAGGGTATGAAAAAACTAAAAAATCTTTTGCTAAAACTTTAGAAAATTTGCAGACGGATTATTTAGATTTATATTTAATTCATATGCCTTATGGCGATTACCATGGCAGTTGGAAAGCTATGGAAGAATTATATAAAGAAGGCAAGATTAAAGCTATTGGAGTTTGCAATTTTTTAGAAGATAGATTGGTAGATTTAATTCTAAGTCAAGAGATAACTCCAATGGTAAATCAAATGGAAATTCACCCATTTTGCCAGAGAAAACGACTTCGCCAAATTATGGATAAATACGACATAAAAGCGATGGCTTGGGCTCCTTTTGCAGAGGGGAAAAATAATATCTTTGCAAATGAGATATTAATGGATATAGCAAAAAAATATCAAAGTAGTTCCGCTCAAATTATTTTAGCATGGCTTAGACAAAATAATATAATTGCAATTCCTAAAAGCGTGCATGAAAATCGCTTGAAAGAAAATTTTGATTCAAAAAATATAATTCTTTCTCAGGAAGATTTAGCTATTATCCGTAAATTAGATACAGCTAACCATTTGATACTCGATATTCAAAGCCTTGATGAAGTTTATCGCTTGCATAATATAAAATTTGTGCAATAAAAATAAATTAATAGATAAAGAAGGTAGTTATAATGAAAAAAACACTTGTAGTATATTACACTCATTCACAGAACACAGCAAAAATGGCACAATTAATCGCTAGAGAAATGAAAGCAGATATTGTGGAAATCGTTCCTGAGATGGAATATCCGCAAGATTACAATACTGTAGTTGAGCAGGCAAAAAGAGAAATTCGTGCAAATTATCGTCCTAAGATAAAAAACAAAGTGGATATTAAAGCTTACGATACAATTTTTGTGGGAACGCCAAATTGGTGGAGTACCGTAGCACCTCCTATAGCTACTTTTTTAGAATCGCATGATTTTGCAGGGAAAATTGTTGTTCCATTTGCAACTCATGGCGGTGGGGGATTTGGTCATATTGAAAAAGATGTGAAAAATTTAGCATCTAATGCAGAAGTTAAAGAAGGAACTTGTATCTATGGTTCATCTAGCAGTAAATCTGAAATTATTAGCTGGCTAAAATTCATCGATTTAATTTGATAGATATTTTTGATAAAAAATGTAAATAGGGGGTGAAGGTTTATGAGAAAAATTGAAGGAAAGATGATGATAAATTTTGTAATGGCAATTTTATTATTGCTTTCGATGATGTATGCCCTGATTGGAGAAAAAACACATGAATATATCGGAACGATTTTAATTGTCTTATTTATCACGCACAATATTTTAAATATATCTTGGTATAAAAATTTATGCAAGGGAAACTACAATCTTTTTAGAACTTTCAATACGCTTATAAATATATTGTTACTTTTATTTTTAATATCAATTTTTGTAAGCGGTATGATTTTTGCAAGTTATACGCCGGATAGTCTAAAAACAGTTAAAGCACTTTCTTGGGCAAGATTTTCTCATATGATGGGAGCTTATTGGGGGTTTATATTGATTTCCTGTCACCTTGGCCTTCATTTGCAGATGATAAATGCATTTATAAAGAAAAAATTTCACAGCGTACCTATTTACCTTTGGAAGATTTTAAAATTTGCTAGTTTTTTAGTAGCAATTTATGGCATTGTTGCTTTTTTAGAGCAGGATATGATTTCATATTTGCTTATGCAAAATGAATTTGCTTTTTTCGACAACAGTCAATCCATAGTTAAATTTTTATTTGATTATGTAGCTATGATGATTATGTGCATATGTTTTATGCAGTATCTATTAAAAGCTATTAACTATGTAGATAAAAAATGTAAAAATGTGCAAAGGATAAAAGAAAATACTGTTAGATTGGGGCGAGAAAAGATATGAAAATCCAAAAGATTTTATTGACGAGCTTAGCTGTAATTATTTGCTTTGCAATGAGTGCTTGCACAGCTGAAAAAAATTCTAGTTCAATAGAAGCTAATTCTGCGACAAAGGATGAAGCAAATAGTAAAGATGATAATGTAAATATAAAAAAGCAAATTAAAGTTACTGATATAAATAATAATGAAGTTGTATTTGAATTAAATGATAGCAATGCAAGTCGTGATTTATACGAGCAGTTGCCACTTGAAATAGATGTGGAAAACTACAGCAACAATGAAAAGATTTTTTATCCTGAAGAATTATCTACAGAAGATACACCGCTTGCCCAAAATAAAATCGGCACTCTTGCCTATTACGCACCATGGAAAGATGTCGTGATGTTTTTTGGTGAATTTAGGGCAAATAATAGTTTATATGAACTTGGCCATGTATTATCTGGCGAGGAGCAAATTCCTAATTTATCAGGAAAGATAAAGATTGAAAAAGTGAATTGATTTAATAGTAGAGGTGTATATAAATGAAGAATGTTAAAAAGTTAATGGCTGGTTTATTAGTAACTACAGCGTTATTTACGACAGCTTGCGGAAACGATAATGAAGAAAAATCAGTGCAAAATCAAAATGATACTAAAGCTGTAGCACAGGCACAAAGTAGCAATGCAGTAAATCAAAATGTATCGGAAGATAACAAAACTTTAATCGTTTATTTTTCCTACAGCGAAAATGCTGATTTGCCAGATGGCGTAGATGCCTCGAGCAGAGCTAGCATTCAGCTAACTGATGATGGCGTAGTTGGCAATACCGGCGTCATTGCCCGCATGATTCAAAAAGACACAAATGGAGAGGTTATTTCGCTAAAGACTGCAGAAAAATATTCTGCTGATTACGACGAGGCAGTACAGGCAGGAAAAGTTGAAAAAGAAAGCAATGCTCGCCCTGCACTTGCAACTCATATTGATAATATCGACAATTACGATACAATTTTTGTTGGCTATCCAAATTGGTGGTCAGATATGCCAATGGCTATGTACACTTTCTTTGAAGAATACGATTTAAGTGGCAAAAAAATCATTCCATTTAATACTTCTGGCGGAAGTGGGCTTTCTAATACTGTAAATGAAATAAAATCTTTAGAACCAAATGCTACTGTAGAAGATGGAATTACAATTTCTGGAAATAGTGTACAATCTGCACAGAGCCAAGTTGATAGCTGGCTTAAAGATTTAGGCTATAACAATTAATTTTATATTTAATAGAAGGGAATAAAAGATTATGTCTGCTAGGATAAATATAAAAAGTAAGAAATTTGCATTGATGATGGTATTTTTTGCTGTGATATTTATATTAGCAGGCATATTTTATATTAAAGAGTGTAATAAATTAACAAAACATACAAAAACTGTCTATGCATTAGATACGCAAATTACACTCACTACATATGAACATAAAGCTGATGATAGCACTTTAAATAAGGCTGAGGCAGAAATTTATAGGCTAGAAGATTTATTATCTGTAACGAAGGCAGATAGCGATATTTACACTATTAATCATAGTGATGTAAATTCGACAAAAGTAAATAGCGATACGAGCGAGATTATTTCCTTTGCTCTTGATATGGCTAAAAAAACTGATGGAGCATTGGATATAAGTTTGTATCCGATAATTAGAACATGGGGATTTACTACGGGAAATTATAAAATTGTATCTGATGAAGAATTATCAGAGCTATTGCCTTTGGTAGATTATAAAAAAATTGATGTAGATAAAGATACAAATACAGTTTTTTTGCCTTCAGGTATGCAAATTGATTTAGGGGCAGTTGGCAAAGGGTATATAGGCGATAAAATCATAGCTTTATTAAAACAAAATAATGTAAAATCGGCGATTGTGAATTTGGGCGGAAATGTGCAAACTTTGGGCAAAAAGCCAGATAATACACTGTGGAAAGTCGGCATAAAAGCTCCTGATAGCAATGATTATCTCGGTATTGTAGAAGTTTTTGATTGTGCTGTGATAACCTCGGGAGCGTATGAGCGATTTTTTATCGGCGATGATGGCAAAAAATACGGTCATATATTGGATTTTAAAACAGGAAAACCTGTTAATAATGAAATGCTCTCAGTTACGATAATCGGAAGTGAAGGAAAAGTTTGCGATGCACTTTCTACAGCTTTATTTGTGATGGGCAAAGCTAGAGCGATAGAATATTGGAAGCAAAATCGCAATTTCGATATGATTTTATTGACGAAGGATCATAATTTATATTTGAGCAAAAATATAGCAGATAAATTTGTGCTTCAAGATAAATTTAAATACCTTACTGTAACGGTGGTGCAATAATCTATTATGAAGAGAAAAATCAAAATTTATGGTGTGATTTACTTTATAGGTGTGCTTGTTGCTATAGGAGTGTATTTTTACTTTAATAGTATAAATAAAAATAGCGATACTGTGGAAATAATTCAAGACGGACAGATTATAAATACTATAGATTTAGCTAAAGTTAGTTCGCCATATCAATTAGAAATAAAATACGGTGAGCATGTAAATGTAATTCAGGTTGAACAAAATAAAATCAGCATAGTAAAATCGGATTGCCCTGATAAAATTTGCCTAGAAATGGGAGTTTTGAGCAAAAATTCTCCACCGATTGTCTGCTTGCCACACCGTTTAACGATTCAATATGCCGATAAAGATGTCGATTCGTGATTAATGTATGAATAGGTAGTGATAATATGAAAAAAATGTCTGTACAAAAATTGATGCAATTATCTTTACTCACGGCTATAGCTTTGATAATTTTTGTAGTAGAACTTAGAATACCAAATCTCTTGCCAATTCCAGGGGTAAAATTGGGATTGGCAAATATCATCACTGTTTATGCCATATATCGCTACAGTAAGAGCGAAGTTTTGTTGATTTTAACAGCTAGAATTATTTTGGGAAGCATTTTTAGTGGCAATATGATGTCGATAGCATACAGTTTAGCAGGCGGATTTTGTTGCTTTTTAGGCATGATTTTATTAAAAAAAATGATTGCAGAAGATTATCTGTGGCTAGCTAGCATTGGTGGTGCAATTTTTCATAATGTTGGGCAAATAATTATAGCGATTATGTTCACAGGGACGATGAGTATTTTGGTATATTTTCCTATCTTATTTGTAACGGGAAGTATCGCAGGATTTTTCACCGGTTTTTGTGCTTTGATGATAGTTAAAAAACTGCCAATGAAAAATAATTATGCTAAAAACGTATAGTGCAGTATCTTATATAAGTATTGGATAGTTAAAAAAGCGTGTATTATAATTTATGTAATGAAGAAAAAAGGAGGATATGTGATGAATATTAGTGAAATAGCAATGAAAACAAATATTTCTACGGAAACATTGCGTTATTATGAACGAATAGGAATAATTCCTCCTGTTCCCCGAAAAGCAAATGGTATACGCAGTTATGATAAAAAATTTATCGATTGGATTAATCTAGTACAGAAATTAAAAGATTTAGGAATGTCTTTAGAAATGATTGTGAATTATTTTGAGCTTGCAAAGCTAGGCGATGATACATCTAGCGGACGAAAAGCTTTGATTCAAGAAATTAGAGAGAATTTATTGGAGAAGATTTTACATTTGCAGATGACTTTGCAAAAAATAGATTATCAATTAAATAATTATGATGAGGTGCTTTTGCCTGAAACGGAAAATACAATTCATCAATGGAATTAAGGTATAAAAAAACCAGTTTAGCAATTAAATCTAAACTGGTTTTTTTATACGATTAACAATGCTCAATAGTAGCACCTAAATATTTATTTACGATTTCAACGGCACAGTAATCACCGCACATAGAGCAAGCTGTAGTTCCTTTTTCATTTCTTGCACCGCGTTTTGTTCTAGCAACATTAGGGTCTATAGCTAAATTCAACTGTTTTTCCCAATCGAGAATTTTTCTAGCTTTAGCCATTTCTAAATCCCATTGTCTAGCCCCTGGAACTTTTTTCACGATATCAGCAGCGTGAGCAGCAATGCGAGTTACGATTACGCCATCTTTTACATCTTGTGGATTAGGGAGTGCAAGATGTTCTGCCGGTGTTACATAACATAAAAAGTCTGCACCGTTTACAGCCGCCATTAAACCGCCCATAGCAGCAGTGATGTGGTCATAGCCGGGAGCGATATCTGTAACAAGTGGGCCAAGTACATAAAATGGTGCATTGTGGCAAATGCTCTTTTCCAATTTCATGTTTGTAGCAATTTGGTCAAATGGAACATGTCCTGGACCTTCAACCATGACTTGAACGCCTCTATCCCAAGCACGTTTTACAAGTCCGCCTAAATTTAGTAATTCTTGAATTTGAGCGTGGTCGGTAGCGTCAGCAATACAGCCAGGACGCAAGCCATCGCCAAGGCTCATAGTTACATCGTATTTTGCACAAATGTCTAAGATATCATCGTATCTTTCATAAAGCGGATTGTTTTTTTCATTGTACAACATCCAGCCAGTGATAAAAGAACCGCCACGGCTTACAACGTCCATATAGCGACCTTCTGCACGCATTCTATTGATTACATCTAAAGTAACACCGCAATGAATAGTCATAAAATCAGCACCGTCTTTAGCCTGTTTTTCAATAGCATGAAGAAGGTCTTCTTCGGTCATTTTTACAACGGCACCATGATTTTTGATAGCATCAACAGTTGCTTGATAGATTGGCACTGTGCCGACCATTACAGTTGAATTTTCGATGATTGCACGGCGAGAAGCGTCGATATTATTTCCTGTACTTAAATCCATTACAGAGTGAGCACCTGCATTTATAGCGATGTTTAATTTTTCAATTTCAGGGGCAGGGTCAGGAAAAGCACTTGATGTCCCGATATTAGCATTTACTTTAGTCGATAAACCTTCGCCTACGCCATAAGGGTGTAAATTTTTGTGATTTACATTGGCACAGATAGCAATGCTTCCATTTGCCACACGTTGGCGAAGTGTTTCCATATCCATTTGTTCTTCTTTTGCTACAATTTTCATTTCATCAGTGATTTTGCCAGCTCTAGCCGATTGCATTTGAGTCATTGTCATGATATTTTCCTCCAATATTTTAAGTAATATAGGGGAGAGGATAGACAAAAAAATAAGCTAGCTTGCAAAGTTGCAAACTAGCTGTGTTTTCTTATTTGCCACTTCCCTACGCTGGTATTAACCAAACAGGTTCCAAGAGTTAGTGAATATTCACCTCTCAGCCATAACGGCACCTCTAGTGGATATATATTATATTGTTATATCAAATTTATTATAGAATAAAAAATCTAAAAAAACAAGACTAGCTTAGCTATCTTTTACTTTAGGCAAGAATAAGCGATGCATATTGACGCCTTCAAGTTTTAAAAGAGCGATTTTTTTAGCTAATCCGCCTGCATATCCTGTGAGATTTCCATTTGTGCCGACTACTCTATGACAGGGAATTATAATGCTAATGGGATTATGACCTACAGCATTGCCCACAGCTTGAGCAGACATTTTTTCTATTTGGCGTTGTCTTGCAATTTTAATGGCTATATCTTTATAAGTAATAGTTGCTCCATAGGGAATATTTTTTAAAATTTCCCAGACAGAGAGGCGAAAATCTGACCCTATTAATTTTATAGGCACAGTAAAAGGTGGATTTTTTCCTGAAAAATAGATATCAAGCCACTCTTTAGTTTTAGCAAATATAGGCAAATTATGGAAGCAAGGTTCTTTTTCTAAAATTACATTTAAGCGTTTTTCGCTATCAAAATAAAGTCCTGTCAACAAATCGTTTTCGCTTAATAAAATCATCTTGCCTATTGGCGAGGTATAATAATCTTTGTACATCATCTAAATTCCTTCTTTCGGATAATTTCATTATTGACTTAGAGTTGACTTTAAGTGATATATTAAAAATAGTTAATTGTTAATTAAATTAGATTTTAAGATAAAGAGATTTCTTTCGGAGGAATAATTCATGAAAAATGTATCTAGGAGAGATTTTTTCAAAGTTGCAGGAGTAACAGTTCTTGGAATAGCTACTTATAATGTATTAGGAACAAATGATGTTATGGCACAAGCACCTGTTATTGGAAGTACAAAGTTAAAATCTGCACAAGGTGTGGGTTCATCGGCAAAAGTTTATTTCACTAAAAATATTGACGCAGACCATTTGATTAAATTGTATAGTTTAATCAATGAAGGAATTTATGGCAAGGTAGCGATAAAATTGCACACTGGCGAAAAACATGGGCCAAACATTTTGCCACGAGATATGGTGAAAGCATTTCAACAGCAAATTCCTGATAGCACTATTGTAGAAACAAATACACTTTATAAAGGTGATAGATATACGACAGAAGGTCATCGTGAAACCTTAAAAGTAAACGGTTGGGATTTTTGTCCTGTTGATATCATGGACGAGGACGGAACAGTAATGCTTCCAGTTCGTGGCGGAAAGCATTTTTCGGAAATGTCTATGGGCAAAAATATCGTAAATTATGATTCTATGGTGGTATTAACTCATTTTAAAGGTCATGCTATGGGTGGTTATGGAGGTTCTATGAAAAATATTGCCATTGGCTGTGCTGATGGTCGCATTGGAAAGAGCATGGTTCATGGGGTAAGCGTGGATAATCAACCGGCTGATTGGAATGCTTGGCCGAGTAAAGAGCTTTTAATGGAAAATATGGCAGAATCGGCAAAAGCTACTGTCGATTATTTTGGCAAGCATATTGTTTTCATCAATGTATTGCGTCGAATGTCTGTCGATTGCGATTGTGCAGGTTTAAGTGCTGCTGAGCCAACTATTTCAGATATTGGCATTCTAGCTTCTACAGATTTATTGGCTATCGACCAAGCGAGCGTTGATTTAGTTTATGATAAACCAAAGAGCGAAAATCATGATTTAGTAGAGAGGATTGAAACTCGCCACGGACTACATCAATTAGCTTATATGAAAGAATTAAAAATGGGTAACGATAAATATGAATTGATTTCTATAGATTAATTGCTATAATTATTATAGAAGGAAAATGAAAAATCTCCAATTAGAACTTATAATATGATTTTAAATTTATAAGCTTTAGTTGGAGATTTTATTATATAAATATATAAAAGGAGATGGCTTATTGTCCTAAAAGAGCAAGCATGATACCACCTGATATCGCAGTGCCAAATACACCGGCAAGGTTTGGCCCCATAGCGTGCATGATTAAGAAATTATTGCGATTTTCTTCTTGACCAACTTTATGAGAAACACGAGCGGCGATTGGCACAGAAGCAATGCCGGCAGAACCGATTAGCGGATTAATTTTTCCTTTGCTGATAAAGTTCATAATGCGAGCACATACAACGCCGGAAGCTGTGCCAAATACAAATGATACAAGACCTAAAAGCACGATGAGCAATGTTTCGGCAGTTAAAAAACTATCTGCATTCATTGTAGAACCGATTGCGATTGTCAAAATCAAAGTTATGATATTTAAAAATGAATTGGAAATAGTTTCTGCCATGCGGTCGAGGAGCAAACATTCGCGAATTAAATTGCCGAACATCAACATTGTGATGAGTGGAGCAACAGGAGGTAAAAAGATATTTACAATTATGATGATAACTACAGGAAAAACAATTTTTTCCAAGCGAGAAACATAACGAGGTTGCTTCATAATGATTTGACGTTCTGCTTTGGTAGTGAGAAGTCGCATAACAGGAGGTTGAATGAGTGGCATAAGTGCCATATAAGAATAAGCCGCTACTGAAATCTGTGGCAATAGATGAGGTGCAAGCTGAATTGTAGTATAAATAGCCATTGGGCCGTCTGCACCGCCGATTATACCAATAGCACACGCTTCAGCAATGGAAAAGCCAATGCATTTTGCTAAAATGAGTGCGACGAAAATGCCAAGATGTGCTGCCGCACCTAAAATTACAAGCGAAGGATTGGCAATCATAGGCCCAAAATCTGTCATTGCACCAACGCCTAAGAATATGAGTGGTGGCAAAATCAAAGATTCAACACCCATGTAAGCATAGTGGAATAATCCGCCCACATCAGCAAGTCCTGAACCAGGAATATTGGTTACAATGCAAGATAAGCCGATGCCAACGAGTAAAAATGGCTCATATTTTTTAATAATACCTAAATACAGCATGATAGCTCCTACAACTATCATTATCAGATTTCCGATAGAGATAGAAACTAGTCCTGTCTGTAGTAATAATGCGTTTAAAAGTCCGCCGAAATCTATCATAGTAAATCACGCTCACTTATTCAAAATTTATCCTCTTCATTCACTTCACCTAATTTATTTAGATAAGGGAATAGATATAATACACCGCCGATTCCTGCAATAAAAACAAAACTTAAAATAAAATCTACAACGCTAAGCGATAAAGCCCCGAATAAATCGTCTGAAATCATCATTATAAACAACTTCTTTCTATATATAAAATAGATATTAAAATAATCGTGGATTTTTTACCTGTTTTCTCTGCCCGCTAAACGCTGATTGGTGAGAAAACGAGTTCTGCGGTCGGAGTTTTTATACAGGTGATTTTTGCTTACGATACTTCTTTTGTGCATACCATGACCGATGTCGCCCTGTTCGTCCCAAGCATCAATTTGCAAATCAACCTCATGACCTTCAATATTGACGATGGTTACTTTAACTGTAACTGTCATGCCAAGACTTGTTGCTGCTGTATGAGTGAATTCAATATTAAATCCGATACTCACAAAATCATCTGGCAAGTATTTATCAATTGTTTCCATTGAAGCACGTATAGCCATATCTAAGATTGCAGGTGTTGATAAAAACCTATTTAAATCTTTGGAATAACTCGCTGCCGTATCAGAGCGTTGCACAATTTTTCGTATCATATAATTTTGACCAACACTTAATACTTCATTTAGATTAAACATAAAAAGCACCTTCTTTATTTAATATAATTTCATTTTAGATAAAATAAAATTTTCTGATTACTATTTAATGATATAATAGCACTTGATTTTAACAATGTCCAATGAAATAATGTTTTTTTATATATTACTGTAGATTATAGATAGTCTAGCTATAAAAATTGTTACATATAAAGCCTAAAAAGCCTTAATATCAAGGTTTTTAGCATCATTGTAAAAAAAGATAAAAAAACTTCAAAAAAAGTGTTGACATATTACCAAATAATAGATATAATAATTAAGCACTCA
>Cebus_capucinus_imitator_PRJNA485217_SSR118__coassemble_567_pt1 | contig 12897 bp, 10 predicted proteins | sample Cebus_capucinus_imitator_PRJNA485217_SSR118__metabat2_high_PE_012 | metagenome-assembled genome bin Cebus_capucinus_imitator_PRJNA485217_SSR118 | reverse complement strand
TGTAATCGGTGCTATCATTGCTAAAAACACCTAATAAATTAAAATATAAAAACGAAAAAAGGATTGTACAAATAGCGTACAATCCTTTTTTATTATAGAACCTTTTTATTTAGAAAGTGTATTCCATTCCCATTAATACCGTTCTACCGACAGCAGGGCAATCTTCATTAAAATATGCTCCAAGAGTTTCATATGATTCATTTGTTATATTTAACAATTTTAAATACGTTGACCACTGCTCATCTATTTTATAATTTAAATTCGTATCAATTACGAAATAATCGCTATTTGCATAGCTATTGTCTCTGCCAGAAACAGCAGTTACAAGCAAATTGTTGTGCCAATTATCATCTTGATATTTCACCGCCAATTTATAACTATTTGGGGCAACGGAATTTACATCTGTTTGATTGCCATTACCGTCATTAAAATCCGTGTGAGTTATTGTCCTTGCATAGCCAAAACTTGCGGAGTATTTATCGCTAAAATTTTTGTTGATATCAAATTGGAAACCGTGTTTTTTCTGATTCTCAAAATTCTTAGCATACCAAATATTATTTTCCCTTTGCCAGCCAATAGGGTCATCAATGTCGGCAATAAATGCATTGAAATTTAAATTAGTACTGTCATTTAATTTATAATTAGCTCCTAAACTGCCTTTTCTTCCTGTTTCAGGGCGAAGGTTTCTATTGCCTTTAATTTTATGATTATCGTAGTACAGTTCATCTAATGATGGCGTGTCGTAAATCTGTTGAACAGAGGCATAAATTAAAAAATTATCCTCAGGAATGTAATTTAAAGCACCATTTGTAACGTATTTACTGCCAAATTCGCTGTTGTGATTTAGCATAGAAGTCCCCGTTAAAACTAATTTATCAAAACGGCGAGTGGATTGCAAAAATACTGCTATATTAGAAATATCCTCATTATAATTTCCGCCCAAATTATCTTGATTATTTCTATCTGTACTGATATTATCCACTGACGTTTTACGATATGTTAAACCTGCCGTTACGGTGTGGTCTTTACTGATTTTCCAACCATCTCGCCAGTCAATTCCGTCCACAGTATTTTCCCAACGGCTATAGGATTTTTCATCTTCATGGTCATTAAATAACCCTGGCAAATAAGTATCACCTTGACTGTAGTTGTGATAATAGGTGATATACGAAGGAGCCACGCTGTCTTTTTTATAATCGTAAGTCAAGGAAAAATGATTGATTAGCTTTTCATAATTGTAGTTTAATGGATTTCTTTTAGAGTAATACATACCTGTGTCATTGCTCAAATGACCGTAGTAAAAAGTAAGTGAGCTATTATCAGTCAAATTCTTATCAATGCGATAGGCCATTTCACGGCGATTGTTGTCTGAATTTGGCATATCTGTATTATGACCATTATTATCTTTGTACTTCATATAATCGACATTATCCAAACCGCCCGAAGCAAGCCAAGACCAATCGCCAGAGCTTCCACCTGTTACAGCCTTTGCCTTCCAAGAGCCACGCTCACCTGCCAAGACATCAATAGTGCTTTCTTTTTTATCGCCTTTTTTGGTGATGATATTGATTGCACCCGCTGGCGAATCAAAGTTCATTGCCAAAGAGCCAACTGTGCCATGAACTATTTCAATCCGTTCAATGCTCATAACAGGTGGCAATAAATCTAAATCTGCACTAGCTCGACCGCTCATTATGCCCTTATCCATATTCACACGGCGACCGTCAATTAAAACAGCAACTCTATCATCACCGTCAATGCGAACAACTAAATGCGAGGTATTTACTGAACCAGGATTCACCCACACGCCATTGGCATAAGAGAGCGCCTCTGCTACATTTTTAAAATGATTATCATGAATTTCCTGTGCAGTAATGACTGTTGTATAAGCTGGAGTATCAACTAAATTAGTATTTTTTATAATGCTATGTGCATCAATTTCAGACTCATTTTCTTGAGCATTAGCTGTAAGTGGCAAACAAGTCGCAGTTAGACAAATGGCAAGGGCAAGTTCTAGCTTGCGATTTTTTAAATTTTTAAACATAAAAGCACTTCCTTATAAATTTATAGATATCCAAACAAAAAGATTTAATAATGCATAAATAAATATCGAGCAAATCGCATATATGATAGCGAATACTTAAAATAGTAGCCCTTATTTTAGCATATAAAATTACAATCGCAACAACAATAATATTCTCCCTATCTTCATATTGCTGTGAACGCTTTTTTACTAAATACTCATATAACTTTAATAGATAAACATTTATACATCTGCCCAGTAAAGAACCAAGTTGCGAGCTGATTAAACTCAAAATTCCAATGATAATCAAGCTGATATCAAAGCCAACGACATATACAGCACCAATTCCTAATAGCGGAATGATTAATAAAAATAAAATCTTTACAAAGATAATGCTAGATAACATCATGAGCAGAGCTTTAAACATGCGTCGAACGATAATAGCATGAGTTTTAAGAAATAGTTTAAGCTTAGACAATATGTTTTTAGGAGGATAAAGTTCTTTTAAAAAAATCTTTAAATCGTTGAGCCTTTGTCGCAATTTATCAAAAAATTGAGCAAAAAACGCTCGCAAATCACTAGGCAATTCACGAAGTAGATTCAAAGGATTAATTGAGGAGATATTTAAAATCATATTTTTGAGCATGACTACCATATCGCTAAAACTTGGCAATAGATTATTAAAGACAGTAGCGATTTTTTTGATAGAAAGCAAAATATCCTTAAAGGAATTAAACGATAGATTTAGATTGAATATATTTTGTAATAGATGATTTATCGGCAGGGGAATTATCGTCAAAAACACGCAGATGATAACCCCCAATAAACGAAAAAGCACAATCATAAATAGATAGCGAATCATCAACAACGGCTTTCGCTTAAAAACTAAATAGCGTATATAAATATATCTGTAAATTTTCTGAGCTAAAGATTTTTCTTTCATAGTATATATTATGGTATAAGAATACAAAAAATACAATATTGTAGATGTTAATTATCAATACTATTGTATATAATTATGAAAAAGTACAATATTTATAAACAATTTTAAAAATTATTTCCGCTTCATCAAATACTAGGAAAAATTGAACAATATTTTTCTACAATTAAATAAAATTTCCGCTTGATGAGGAAATTATTTAATCTATGATGAAATCTTTTCCTATGATACAATTTAATCAAGTTAAGGGAGAGTAAAAGAAAATGGCAAAAATTAATAAACGAAGCAAAAAAATATTTGACATATTAAAAGCTCATCCAGAAGGGATTACAGGAAATTTTATTTCCCATCAATTAGGTGTTTCCTCCAGAACTATTCGTTCAGATATAAAATTATTACAAGAAAATTTGAGCGAGTATAATATGGAAATTGTATCTAGCCCTAATATAGGATATAAATTTAAAAGTTTTGCTAATCTCAATATAGTTGAGAGAAAAATTTTTTTCAGTAGACAAATACAGCCTGAAAGTTCTCAAGAACGAGTAAATAGAATCATACTTCGTTTGCTAGAAAATACTTTTCATGATAGTGCAATCACTCAAAATGATTTAGCCGATGAAATGTTTATTAGTTTGTCAACGCTCAAAACTCATTTAAACGAAGCTAAGGCAATTTTTAAAAAATATGATTTAGAAATTGCACAGTATAAAACTAAAGGCATTAAAGTTGTAGGTAATGAGATAAAAATAAGATATTGTATATCTGAATATATTGATTTTTACAATTTAGATAAAGTTTATCAGAAAATATTTTCTAAGGTGAATATAAATCAAATAGATAAAATTATCAGAGAAGTTCTCAGTGCTAAAAATTTGCAACTAGCAGATAATGCTAAAGAAAATTTATGCATGCATACAGCAATAGCTATACAACGATTTAGATATAATAAATCAGTTTCTTATCCTGCTAGTTTAGCCAATAAAATTGAAAATACTTTTGAATATAATGTAGCTAAAGAAATCGTAGAGAAAATTTACAAAGAAAATAATACTGATTTATCTTATGCAGAAGTATATTATATAGCACAATGTTTACTTGCTAGCAAAAAAGTTTTTGACATAGGTGAATCTCCAGATAAAGCTCATGTCAAAGAACTTGTAAATATAATATTGCAAGAAGTCAATGAAAAATTATCTATAGATTTTACAGATGATGAATATTTAATAGATGGTTTAGCACTTCATTTGAATATCGCCTTAACAAGAATTCAATTTCAAATGAATATAACAAATGAATTACTAGAAACAATTAAAAACGATTATCCACTAGCATTTCAAATGGGAGTAATCGCTGGAAAAGTAGTTGAAAAACATGACCATATTAAAATAAATGAAAACGAAATAGGTTATATAGCATTGCACTTTGGTGCAGCACTTAGCAGAAATAATTTTGCAAGAGATATTGAAGTTAAGAATGTCATTGTAGTATGTTCTTCAGGTCTTGGTGTTTCGATTTTACTTAAAGCTAAAGTAAAAGAATATTTTCATAATAAATTAAATATAGTAAAAATTATACCAGGATATGAAGTAACTGCTCAAATGTTAGAAACTATAGATTTTATTTTAACAACAGTTCCATTAAAAAATATAAAATCCGATAAAATTATTCGCATTAACCATATGTTACAAAAAGAAGATATCGCCGTTATCGAAAAGAAAATATTTAAAAAAACTAAACCTGACTTAAAGAAATTTATTGGTTTTTTTGATGTAAATAATTTTTATGTAAATAAAGATTTTGATACCAAAACTGAATGTATTAACTTTTTAACTAATGAAGCTATAAAAAAAGACTTAATGTCTTCTAAAGGGAAAATGTCTGTTTTTGAACGTGAAAAAATGGCTTCTACTGCTATTGGGGATTTAACAGCCATACCACATCCTATTTATAATGATAAAGACAAATCTTTTATCTCTATTTTGGTATTAAATAAACCAATATTATGGAGTGACCTTTTAGTACAAGTCGTATTTTTATTGAACATAGAACGAAGTAAAGCTGATTTATGGGAAATAATATTTTTAAAATTATATGAATATATCAAATCCAAAAATGGCATAAATTCTATTTTAGAACATAAATCATTCAAGGTATTTATAGATGAATTTATACAAATGTTTTAAGAATTTGTGTTAATAATAAAAATAAAACATAGGAGGTGATACCATTGAATATATCATTTAATGATGCTTTAATCATGTTGAATTTAGATGTAAATGACAAATTTGAACTTTTAAGTAAAGTAGCTGATAATCTTCATTCTTTAGGATATGTAAAAGAAACATATAAAAATGCTGTTATTGAAAGAGAAAAAATATTTGCAACAGGATTACCTACTTTATTAGGCGGTGTAGCTATTCCTCACACAGATATTAATCATGTTAATATTCCTGCAATAAGTATAGCTAGATTAAAAAAGCCTGTTGATTTTATTATTATGGGTGATGATAGTGAAACTATTGCTGTAGACTTAATCTTTATGTTAGCAATGAAAGAAGAACATGCTCAATTAGAATTATTACAAAGTTTAATGGGAATTCTTCAAGATGGAACATCTTTGAAATTTATAAAAACATCTGAATCAGTAAATGATATTGAATCATTTATTAATAAAAAACTACAATTATTAAAGTAATTTTAAGGAGAAATGAAAAATGGAAAAGAAAATTGTTTTAGTTGCTTGTGGTACAGGTATTGCTACTTCTACTGTTGTAAATGATGCTGTCACAAAATTAGCAAAAGCTAATAACATTCCAGTTGAAATCATTCAGTGCAAAATGTTAGAAGTGCCAAGTTATGCAGACCGTGCTAGTTTACTTATTACTACAACTGTAGCAGATAAAAGTAAATACAATTTCCCTGTAATTAATGCAAGAGCATTTTTAACTGGAATTGGATTAGATAAAACTAAAGATGAAATCCTTACTGAATTAAAAAAATAATATTAAATGTTTTATGATAACAGCTCCATCTATAAGTAATACGTACATAATATTATTTTATAAGCTCTATAATGGGGCTGTTATATATCAAATACTATATTTATTTATAATTTGACAAGGAGTATTCATATGGAAAATTTAATACCGCTTTTTCAAGCATTTCTTGGGTTAGGGCCAACTGTTATTCTACCTGTATTTATTTTCATCATTGGTTTAGTTTTTGGTTGTGGTCCTTCAAGGTCATTCCGTTCGGGACTTACGATTGGTGTAGGTTTTGTTGGTATTAATATGGTAGTTGCTCTATTATGTGATAATTTAGGACCTGCTGCACAAGCTATGGTTAAAAATTTTGGTATCCAACTCAATATTATTGATGTTGGTTGGCCTGGTGCAGCAAGCATTGCATGGGCTTCTCCTGTAGCTGCATTAGTTTTGCCAGTATGTCTAATTGTAAATTTCATCATGCTTGTTACAAAAGTAACAAAAACTATGGATGTTGATATTTGGAATTATTGGCATTTTACATTTTGCGGAGCATTTGTTTTCACATGGACAGGAAGCCTTATTCAAGCTATGATTGCCGCTATTCTTTTTGAAATTGTTACATTAAAAATAGCAGATTGGACTGCTCCATATATGGATAAATATTTTGAATTACCTGGTGTATCTGTTCCTACAGGCTCAACTTGTTCATATGCTCCTATAGGCATTCCTATTATTTGGTTAATTCAAAAAATTCCGGTTATAAAAGATCTTCATGCTGATCCAGATTATATTCAAAAACGCTTTGGTATTTTTGGTGAACCTATCTTTATGGGCTTAATTTTAGGTTGCATACTAGGTTTATTAGCAGGCTATGCACCTGGAGATACAGTAAAAGTCGGTGTAGCTATGGCAGGTGTAATGGTTCTTATGCCAAGAATGGTTAAACTTCTTATGGAAGGATTAATTCCAATTTCTGAAGCAGCTAGAACATTTTTACAAAAACGATTTGGCGAAAATGCAGATATTTATATTGGCTTAGATGCAGCTGTAACAACTGGACATCCAGCTGTTATTGCAACGGCTTTAATTCTTGTACCTATTACTATTTTCCTCGCAGTTATTATTCCTGGAAATAATGTTCTTCCATTTGGCGATTTAGCAACCATTCCATTTATTGTAGCTATGATTGTAGCTGCTGCTCGTGGCAATATTGTACATTCAGTTTTAGCCGGTATTATTGTTATTAGTATGTCTCTTCTCATGGCAACTGCTGTCGCAGAATTCCATACACAAATGGGCTTAGCTGCCAACTTTAAAATGCCCGATGGTGCAGCATTAATTTCTAGTATTGACCAAGGTGGTAATTTGATCCATTTTATTATCTTTAAAGTATTTGCGATATTTAATTGATATTTAATTAGTTTTAAATATAAAAATATAATTTAATTTTTCAAAGAAAGGGGTTATTCCATTTTGAAAGCATTAGTTAAAATGAAGCCCGGTGCAGGAAATTGGGAAGTAATTGAAAAAGTAGAACCAACTATTAACGATGAACAAGTAAAAATAAAAGTTGAATATATGGGAGTTTGTGGTAGTGATATCCATACTTTTGAAGGACATTATAACATCAATGCTCAAAATTTAACTATTGGACATGAATTTGCTGGAATAGCAGTTGAAGTTGGTAAAAATGTAAAAAATATAAAAGTTGGCGATAGAGTAACCTCTGAAACTACTTTTGAAATTTGTGGAACATGTAAATATTGTAAAGAAAAAGAATACAATCTTTGTTCTAATCGCAAAGGTCTTGGAACACAACAAGATGGAGCGGGAGCAAAATATCTCATTGCTCGTGGTGAAAGTGTACATGTTCTTCCAAAAAATGTTTCATGTAAAGATGCCTCTATTACAGAAGCTGCCTGTTGTGCATATCATGGTGTAAATAAAGCTAAAATTAATAAAGGCGATATAGTTCTTGTCTTAGGTCCAGGACCTATTGGGTTGCTAGTTGCACAAGTAGTACGTGCATTTGGCGGGAAAGTTGTCATGACTGGGCTGACAAAAGATATAGAAAGACTGCATACAGCAAAAGAAAAATTTGGCGTAGAATATATTGTTGATGTACAAACACAAGATTTACAAAAATTAGTTAATGAATTGACAAATGGATATGGAGCAGATATTTGCTATGACTGTACAGGTGCTGTATCTTCTATGCAATTAGGTATGAATCTATTGAAAAAGAAAGGACAATACGTTCAAATCGGTCTTTTTGCTCAAGATATTGTATCTGTTGATTTTTCAAAAATTATTCAAAAAGAGCTTAGCGTTGTAGGAAGTAGAAGCCAAAATACTCATGATTGGGAACCAACATTACAATTGATGTCAAAAGGGGCAATTCGTGCGGATTTAATGATTACACATGAATTGGGCATTGATGAATGGGATAAGGCTTATCAATTATTAAAAAACGGTGAAGCTATTAAAGTCGTACTAAAACCAATTGATTAGATAACTTAGTAATAGCCGTTATATTTTAGAATATAACGGCTATTATAGATTCAATAAAGTGAGGTCTATATGAAATCATTACGATTATATGAGGCTAGAAATATTAAATATAAATATTCTCCAGAGCCTTTTATTGAGAATAATACTGATGTAAAAATAAAAATAAAGTCTGTAGGTATTTGTGGTTCAGATATCCATAGATATGCTTTATTAGGTGCATATGTACCAGGAACTATTTTTGGGCATGAGTTTTCTGGCGAAGTTGTAGAAATAGGAGAAAATGTAAAAAAAGTAAAAATTGGTCAAAAAGTAACAGCATGTCCTGCTCTTTATTGTGGCGAATGTGATTCTTGCAAAAAAGCTAAATTTGCGCAATGTGAAAAATTAAATGTTATTGGTGCATATCATCCAGGTGCATTTGCTGAATATATTGTTTTAAATGAAGAAAATGTTGTTCCTATACCAGATAATGTATCTTTTGACGAAGCTGCTGTTGTTGAGCCTTCATGTGTAGTAGTGCATGGTCTATACAAAGTAAACTTAGATCCTGGAGATAGTGTTACAGTAATTGGTTGTGGCACAATTGGTCTTTTAGCTGTTCAATGGGCTAAAATTTTCGGTGCTAGTAAAGTTATCGCTATTGATATTGATGATGCCAAATTAAATATGGCCAAAGAGCTTGGTGCCGATATCATAATAAATTCAATAAATAAAAAACCATACGAAGAAGTTTTCAAGGTAAATAATGGTAAAGGAGTAGATGTAGTAGTAGAATCAGCTGGTACACCTATTACATCTGCACAAACTTTTTCTTTAGCAAATAAAGGTGGTAAAGTTTTATTTGTAGGAATTCCATATGGCGATGTTATGGTTAAACGTTTCTATTTTGAAAAAATTGTAAGAAATGAATTAAGTGTATATGGTTCATGGAATGCCATTTCAGCTCCATTCCCTGGAAAAGAATGGACTACAACAGTTCATTATATAGCTAATGGACAATTAAAAATTAAACCACTAATTACACATCATTTTCCATTGAGTAAAGGATCTGAAGCATTTGAATTAACAGCTGAAAGAAAAGAATCTTTTGGAAAAATAATCTTACACCCAGAAGAAAATTGATTAAAGAGGTTTTATATCATGAAAAAATCAATTGTAATTGGTTGCGACCATGCTGGTTTTAAAATGAAACAATTTATTATTTCCAAATTGCAAGAAGAAGGATATAGCGTTGAAGATAAGGGAACTTATAGTGAAGATTCTGTTGATGCAGGTGAATTTGCTATAAAAGTTTGCGAAGATGTATCTAGTCATCTTGATGAAAAATTTGGCATTTTAATTTGTGGAACTGGCATTGGTATGTCGATGATGGCAAATAAAGTAAAAGGGATTCGTGCTTCTTTAGTCAGTGATTTATTTTCTGCTCAAATGACTAGAGCTCATAATGATGCAAATGTTCTTTGCATGGGAGCTAGAATTTTTTCAGAAAATATGGCTTGGGAATTTACAAAAGTATGGTTAAACACTGAGCATTTAGGCGGAAAATACACAAAACGCGTAGAAGCTATGATGAATTATCAAAATGCTCATTATAAATAATCAATAATTTAAACGAGGAAGATACAATGATTAATATTGAAGATAAATGCGTCAATGCAATTAGAGTATTGTCAGCAGATACAGTGCAAAAAGCTAATTCAGGACATCCAGGTATGCCTCTTGGCAGTGCTTGCATGGCTTATGAGCTTTGGGCAAATCATATGAAGCATAATCCTAAAAACCCAAATTGGATAAATAGAGATAGATTTATTTTATCAGCAGGTCATGCTTCTAGCTTATTATATTCACTTTTACATTTATTTGGCTACGGTCTTACTATTGAAGATATGAAAAACTTCCGCCAAGATGGCTCGTTGACACCAGGACACCCTGAATACGGTCATACTGTCGGCGTTGAAGCTACAACAGGTCCGCTCGGTGCAGGAATGGGCATGGCTGTTGGTATGGCTATGGCACAAGCTCACTTAGCTAGCATATTTAATACTGATGACTGTAAAGTAATCGACCACTATACATTTGTTTTAGGTGGCGACGGTTGCATGGAAGAAGGCATTTCTTCTGAAGCCTTTTCGCTTGCAGGTACACTTGGACTTGACAAGTTAATCGTGTTATATGATAGCAATAAGATTACAATTGAAGGCAATACAGATTTAGCATTTACTGAAGATGTAGCAAAACGCATGGAAGCATTCGGTTTTCAGACATTGACAGTAGAAAATGGCAATGACCTTGCAGAAATTGCTAAAGCTATTGAAATGGCAAAGGCTGAAACAACAAAACCTTCCTTTATAACCGTAAAAACTAAAATTGCTTTTGGTTGCCCTGCTAAAGAAGGCAGTGAATCCTCTCATGGTTCTCCTCTCGGCGAAGAAAATATCAAAGCAATGAGAGAAAATCTTGGCTGGGAAAGTCAAATTCCATTTGATATTCCACAAGATGTTTACGATAATTTTGCAAATAAAGCAGTTAAAGGAAAACAGGCAGAAGCTAATTGGAACAAATTATTCGCAGATTACTGCAAAAAATATCCTGAAAAGAAAGCATTATGGGATAAATACTTTGTGGAAAAACTAGATGCAGAGGCATTGTTAAACTGTGAAGAATTTTGGAGTTATATAGATAAACCACAGGCCACAAGAAGTTTATCTGGCGATGTCATCAATAAACTTGCTAAAATTATGCCAAACTTCTGGGGCGGTAGTGCAGACTTAGGCCCTTCTAATAAAACTGTAATCAAAGACGGTCAAAGCTTTGCTAAAGATAACTATACAGGTAGAAATATTCACTTTGGCGTGCGTGAATTTGCTATGTCTGCCATTGCAAATGGTATTACTCTCTACGGCGGTACAAAAACATTTATCGGTACATTCTTTGTATTTAGCGATTATCTAAAACCAATGGCAAGACTTGCAAGCTTGATGAAAATACCTGTAACTTATGTACTCACTCACGATAGCATTGGCGTTGGTGAAGATGGCCCTACACATGAACCAATTGAACAACTTACCATGCTTCGTGCAATGCCAAACCTCAATGTATTTAGACCGGCAGATGCAACAGAAACAATAGCTGGCTGGTACAGTGCTATTACAAGTGAAACTACACCAACAGCTCTTGCTCTTTCTCGCCAAAATTTGCCACAGTTAAAAGGAAGTAGTAAAGAAGCTCTAAAAGGCGGATATATAATTGCTGATAGCGATAAAGAAATACCTGATGCTATCATCATCGCTTCTGGTTCAGAAGTAAGCCTTGCTGTTGACGCTAGAGAAAAACTTTTAGACTACGGTCATGATGTTCGCATTGTAAGTATGCCTTGTATGGATATTTTTGCTAAACAAAGCGAAGAATATAAACAATCTATTTTACCAGATAGCGTAGATAAACGCTTAGTTGTAGAAGCAGGCTCTAGCCTTTGCTGGGGAAAATATCTCGGATTTAAAGGAAAAGCTATCACTATGGATACTTTCGGTGCTTCTGCTCCTGCAAATGTGCTATTTGAAAAATTTGGTTTCAGTGTAGATAATGTAGTAAAAACTGCACTAGAACTATTTAAATAATATTATAAAACATACACTTTTACACTAACCCACCTAAAACCCTGTGAGGCAAATGCTATGGCTTGATAATCTATGTATAGCATTTGCCCTATTTTTTTAATTTGATAAGGAGAATAATTTATCATGATAGTAAACTTACCTATGCCAGCTGTTTCAGCTTCTGTATCTTGTATGGATTTAGGCAATTTTGATAAAGCTATTAAAGAAATAGAACAATCTAATGTATCTTTTTTCCATTACGATGTCGTAGATGGAAAATTTAACAAATGCTATATTTTAGGCGATATGTTATGCGAATATCTAAAAACGCACAGCCGTTTGCCCGTAGAAGTTCATTTAGCTGTTGAAAACGTAGATACCTATATCGAAGTTTTCGCAGGTAAAGGTGCAGATTATATAGCTATCCATTATGAATCATTTAAAAATACCAAAGAAATTTTAAAAGCTTTTGGTAAAATACGCTCATTAGGTGCAATGCCTGTACTTGCCTATAGATGTGATACAGCTCCTAAAGAGGATTTAATAAAACTAGCACCGCAAACTGCTTGGATTTTAAAATTAACCGTAAATCCTGGATTTTCAGGTCAAAAAATACGGCCTGAAGCTATAAATCATATAAAAATAATGGCAGATATGTTAAGAAAAAATAATATAGCCACAAGAATACAAGCAGACGGAAATGTAAATTATAATACAACACAGCTCTTATCGCAGGCAGGAGCTACAATTTTTACTGGCGGTACTTCAGGATTATTTTTAAAAGATAAATCAATCAACGAAAATATTGACATCTTATTAGCTCCTACAAAAAATATTATT
>Cebus_capucinus_imitator_PRJNA485217_SSR118__coassemble_556_pt1 | contig 13031 bp, 13 predicted proteins | sample Cebus_capucinus_imitator_PRJNA485217_SSR118__metabat2_high_PE_012 | metagenome-assembled genome bin Cebus_capucinus_imitator_PRJNA485217_SSR118 | reverse complement strand
AAATGTTAGAGCCTGAGAATTTTCTCAAACCCCAACATTTATTATAGAACCAGAAATTCTCAAACTCTAACATTTATTATAGAAGCTATTTAGTGATTTTATCTAATTCTTCAAAGAGAGTATCAACTAATTTATCTTCAGCTACTTTGCCGATGATTTCTCCTTTGCGGAAGAGTAGACCTTCACCTTTTCCGCCTGCAATGCCGATATCTGCATCACGAGCTTCGCCAGGGCCGTTTACAACACAACCCATTACAGCGACTTGTATCGGTGTTTTTACGCCTGCTAATCGCTTTTCTACTCTTTCGGCAATGCTAGGCAAATCAATATTACAACGACCACAAGTAGGACATGAAACGAGTGTAGGACCGTACTCTTTTAGATTTAATGATTTTAAAATTTCATTGGCAACTTTTACTTCGTTTACAGGGTCGCCCGTCAGTGAAATGCGGAAGGTGTCGCCAATTCCTTCAGCGAGCAATGCACCAATTCCCACAGCAGATTTGATAATACCTGTGTTGACTGTTCCTGCTTCTGTAATGCCCAAATGAAGTGGATAATCCACCGTTTCACTCATCAGGCGATATGCTTCTAAAGTAAGTGGAACATCATGTGCTTTTAGCGAAATTTTGATATCGTGAAAATCTAAATCCTCTAAGATTTTGATGTGTTGCATAGCACTTTCGACTAATGCTTGAGCCGTAGGTTTGCCGTATTTTGCCAATAAATTTTTATCGAGTGAGCCGGCATTTACGCCAATGCGAATAGGAATGTGATTTTCTTTGGCTGAATTTACCACGGCTTTTACACGGTTTTCATCGCCGATATTGCCTGGATTAATGCGAAGTGCGTCAATTCCTTGCTCGATAGCTTTCAATGCCAAGCGATAATCAAAGTGAATATCTGCAATCAGCGGTATATTTACTAGTCTTTTGATATTTCCAATATTTTCCGCAGAGGCCATATCTGGCACAGCTAGTCTGACCAAATCGCAACCTGCTTGTTGCAAGGCTTTAATCTGTGTTACTGTAGCATTCGTATCTGTAGTCTTTGTATTCGTCATCGACTGTACAGAAATAGGAGCATTTCCCCCTATTTTTACATTGCCGATGCTTATTTGTCGTGTTTGTTTTCGTTTTATCATCACTAACACCTTTAATCTTAATTAAATAATCTACCGATATCTTGCATTGTTGCCAAAAACATCAGCGATAATAAAATTACAATACCTGCCATTTGAATATAATTTACATATTTAGGATTGATAGGCTTGCCGTAAATAGCCTCAGCTAGTAGAACGACAAAATGACCGCCATCTAAAGCAGGAATTGGCAATAAGTTGATTACACCTAAATTCAAACTTAAAAGCGAAGCAAATTGAAGTAGCGGTGCAATTCCCATATGAGCTGCTTGACTTGTCATCTGAGCTACGCCTACAGGCCCTGAAAGCTCCGCTGATACAGAACCTGTTATCATGCCGATTAGGGCAGAGTACATCTGATAGATGACGGCAATTACAGTGGTAAATGCTAAAATAATCGAATCCACAAAGCCAACAGCTTTACTATCTACAGGAGCAGTAACGCCGATTAAGACACGCTTTGCTTGCTCATCATATTTTGGCACGACAGAAGTAGCCATTTGTTTATCATCGCGAAGGTATTCTATTTTTAAGACTTTGCCATCAGCTACTTGAATTTTTTCGACAAAGCCTTTCCACGAATCAATGCTTTCGCCATTTATGCTGACGATTTTATCTCCGGATTGTAGCCCTGCTTGACTGGCAGGCTCACCTGACATGACTTTGCCTAAAATCGGAGCATTAGACGGAGTTTGTATTCCGTTGAAGAAAAATATGCCGGCAAATAAAACGATTGGCAAAATAAAATTCATGATAGAGCCGGCTAAAATTACAATCATTCTAGCCCATACAGGTCTAGCCCAGTATGCTCTATCGCCTGCGTCTTCGTCTTGCCCTTGTTGCATACCCGCAATTTTATTAAAACCGCCGAGAGGAATTGCTCTTATGGAATAAACTGTTTCTCCTTTTTTAATGCTGGCAAGTTTTGGCCCAAAGCCAATGGCAAATTCATCTACACGCATACCCGTTTTTTTCGCTGTGATAAAATGGCCAAATTCATGCACTAAGACGAGCAGTCCAAAAACAAATACAATAGCAAGTGCACTTATTAACATTTTTTATTTAATTTCTCCTTTGCATATTCACGAGTTTTTGCATCAATCTCAAATAAATCATCTAAAGTAGGTTCGATGACTGTTATATGAGCTTGCATTGCATCTTCTATTATATCATAAATATCCAAGAAACTAATTTGCTCATTTAAAAATGCTTCGACTGCTATTTCATTGGCTGCATTCATTACACATGGCATAGAACCGCCAATTTTTCCAGCTTCATAAGCTAAGGCTAAACCTTTAAAGGTATCTGTATCAGGTTTTTCAAAGGTCAAATCTTGCATTTGCCAAAAATCCAATTTAGGTGCAATGCAAGGCAATCTTTCAGGGTAAGTCAACGCATATTGAATAGGAAGTCGCATATCTGTTGAAGCTAGTTGTGCAATGATTGAACCGTCTACATATTGAACCATTGAATGAACAATGCTCTGTGGGTGCACAACGACTTGAATATCATCATAAGCTACGTCGTATAATTGTTTAGCTTCAATCACTTCAAGCCCTTTGTTCATAAGCGAAGCACTATCTATGGTGATTTTCTTGCCCATTCTCCACGTTGGGTGGCTAAGACATTGGCCTACAGATACATTTTTTAAATCAGCAGTTTTTTTGCCTCTAAAAGGACCACCAGAAGCTGTGATTAAAAGTTTATCTACTTTGTTCATATCTTCGCCGTGCAGACATTGGAATAATGCTCCATGTTCGCTGTCTATCGGCATGATATTTACCCTTTTTTCTCTTGCTTTTTGCATTACAAGTTCACCTGCAACGACAAGCGTTTCTTTATTAGCAAGGGCAATATTTTTTCCTGCTTCAATAGCTGCCATAGTAGGGCGAAGTCCTGCAAAGCCCATCAGTGAAGTAACGACTGTATCAACTTTATCGCTGACACTAGCTTCAATTAAACCTTCTTGCCCGTATAAAATCTTTGTATTGCCAATGTAACGAGCCTTTAATTTTTCATATGCATTTTTATCGTTTAAAACGGCAATAGCAGGTTTAAATTCATTGATTTGCTGTTCTAATAATTCATCATTGGTATTTACTGCTAAAACTTCTACTTTTAAAAGGTCTAAGTGATTTCTCACTACATCTAATGTTTGTGTTCCAATAGAACCTGTAGAACCTAATACCGCAATTTTTTTCATAACTATCTCCTTAAATATTAAGCATAGAGCATAAATACTGCTATATAGTAAACAAGTGGTGCGGTAAATAATAAGCTGTCAAAGCGGTCTAATACACCACCATGCCCTGGAATAAGCGAACCTGAATCTTTAATGCCAACGTATCGTTTGAAAGAAGATTCTACTAAATCGCCTAAGGTGCCGATTACAGCTACCCAAAAGCCAAGAACTAACATGATGATTAAGTCAAAGCCAAAGTAAACGCCCAACGCTCCCATGCAAATCATTGTTCCTATAATGCCACCGATGAAACCCTCAATGCTTTTTTTCGGGCTGATTTCAGGGCAAAGGCGATGTTTGCCGATAGAACAGCCTACAAAATAAGCAAAAGTATCGCTTGCCCAAGTTCCAATGCAAGTTAGCCAAATCAATGCACAGCCTATGGAAATATTTCCGATAATACTATTTTGAATTAAAATAGTGTCATCTCCAAGCAGGCGAAGGGATAATAAATGGTAAAAAGGAACGGCTATGTAAATTACACCGGCAAGCGTAAGGCAAGCGTCCTCTACAGAAAAAGTCTTATGGTCAAATATCATTTTAAAGAAAATCATCATAAGTGCTATCATTACAGGCATTAGTGCTGTATTTAAACCTGTAGCACCACTGCTGTACACGCACAAAATCATAAAAGTAACGATACCAGCTCCCCAAGGTCCAGGCAAGTTGATATTTTTATGCTTAAAAGCACTGACATATTCTCGCCAAGCAATGAAAGCTAGTACAATAGTAGCTACTGTAAATAACAATCCACCCATTTGAATGATGAAGCTAGCAGCTACAATTCCAATCAATCCACTAATTATTCGTGTCCACAAAGTATTCCACCGTCCTAATTATTAATTAATCTATTTTTATTTAGCAGTTAAACCGCCAAAACGTCTATCTCTAGCTTGATAATCAATAATAGCTTTGATAAATTCTTCGGAAGTAAAATCAGGCCAATTTGTCTTCGTGAACCAAAATTCAGCATAAGCTGCTTGCCACAATAAGAAATTACTGACGCGTAAATCTCCACTTGTACGAATCATCAAATCTACTGGAGGTAATCTTTTTGTATATAAATTATCGTCAATTATTTTATCGTCAATTTCGCTTAAATCTAAATCGCCATCTTGTACCTTTTTGGCAATATTTTTTACAGCAGTAACGATTTCATCTCTACCACCATAATTTACTGCAACATTGAATTGAACTCCTGTGTTATTTTTAGTGCGTTCTTCTGCTGCATGAAGTTCATTGGGCAAATTTCCTGGAAGTTCATCTACTCTGCCGATAAAATTGATTTTGACGTTATCTTCGCACATTTCATCTATCTGTTCTGCTAGAAAGCTAGAGAACAATTTCATTAAAAAGTCGACTTCAGTAATTGGTCTTTTCCAATTTTCTGTAGAAAAAGCATAAACTGTCAAAATAGGTAAATTTATTTTAATGCAAGTTTTTAAAATCTTTTTGAGTGTTTTAACACCCGCTTTATGGCCGGAAGTTCTGATAAGACCTTTACTTGTAGCCCAACGGCCATTTCCGTCCATGATTATTCCAATATGCTGAGGTAATTTATTCAAGTCTAAATTATCAATAGATACTGCACCATTATTATCTACATTTTTACTTTTAAAAAATCTTTTTAACATATAAAACTCCTAGATAAAATATGAAATTAGCCCCTCTTTATAGTGAAGAGGGGCTAAAATTGCATAAAACAACATCTTGATTATGCTAAATTATGCTTCAATAGCACCAGCAGGACAACCAGCTTGACATGCACCACATTCTACACACATATCAGGGTTGATATCATAGTGATTTTCGCCTTCGGAAATTGCTCCAACAGGGCAAGTACCTGCACAAGCACCACAAGAGATACAATCATCAGTAATTTTGTAAGCCATTCTCATAGCACCTCCTTTCGCATTTTGGCTGCACTTGTAAGCTCCAAAATGCCGTTTTTCAACTCTCTAGTTCTTATAATATATAACATATCAGGATTTACTTTAAAAAATCCTTTTATGGGCACAGTGTATTTCATTTCAAATTTTATATTGCGACTATTGAGTCGTTCGATTGCGTCAATAGCACAAAGACCTACATACTCTGTTGTAATCATAATCTATACACAATTCTTCTATTAATTTTTTAAACTTCCATGATTTCTTTTTCTTTTTCAGCTCTAGCTACGTCAATCAATTTGATGTACTTGTCAACGATTTTTTGAACTTCCTCTTGACCTTTTTTAGTATCATCTTCAGTGATAGATTTAGCTTTTTCTAATTTTTTGATAGCGTCATTTGCATCGCGACGAATGTTACGAACGGAAACTTTAGCTTCTTCAGCACGTTTGTTTAAAGTTTTAACAAGATCTGCACGGCGTTCTTCAGTGAGCTGTGGAATATTTAAGCGAATAACAGTACCATCGCTATTTGGATTTAAACCGATATCGGATTTTGTGATAGCTTTTTCGATTTCATGGAGCATTGGTTTTTCCCAAGGCTGAATGATAATCATGCGAGGTTCTGGAACGGAAATATTAGCCACCTGATTTACAGGAACGCTAGAACCGTAATATTCTACCATCACTTTATCTAAGAGAGCAGGAGTTGCACGACCTGCACGAAGTGATGCAAATTCAGCTTTAGCAGAGCTGAGAGTTTTTTTCATACGCTCTTCATGAGATGCAATTACTTCTTTTACCATAATTAGTTATTACCTCCAACTGTTGTACCAATACTTTCACCTAGGGCAGCTTTTAAAATATTTTCGTGATTATCGATATTAAATACTACCAAAGGAATTTTATTATCCATGCAAAGGCTTGTAGCTGTAGAATCCATTACAGCTAAACCACGTTTTAATACTTCTAAGTATTCAAGAGTATCAAATTTCTTAGCTTCAGGGTTTTTATTAGGGTCAGAATCATAAACACCGTCAGTGTTTTTCTTGCCCATTAAGATTACTTCTGCTTCAATTTCAGCAGCTCTAAGTGCAGCTGTAGTATCAGTAGAGAAGTATGGATTACCAGTACCTGCACCAAAGATAACAACTCTGCCTTTTTCTAAATGGCGAATAGCTTTGCGTCTGATATATGGTTCTGCAACTTGACGCATTTCGATGGCGGATTGCACTCTGCTATCTACTCCCATGCCTTCGAGTGCGTCCTGAAGAGCAAGAGCGTTCATAACAGTTGCAAGCATACCCATATAGTCAGCAGTTGCACGGTCCATGCCTTTGTTACTGCCGGCAAGTCCACGCCAAATATTACCGCCACCAACTACAACAGCAACTTCTACGCCATATTCACGAACTTTTTTTATCTGTTTAGCGATAGATTCAACTACTGCTGGATTTATGCCGAAGCGTTGTTCACCTGCTAAAGACTCTCCACTTAGTTTAAAAACTATACGTTTGTACTTAACCTCTGCCACAATAAAACCTCCATTATTTGTCGTAAAAGTGATTATGCACATAATATCTTTTACTATTTTATCATATATCTATAATAAACGGTAGTCGTTATAATCTTATTTTATTTTTTAGATTATATACTATAAAAAAGAGAACACAAGATGTGTTCTCTTTATGAAAATAATTAAATTATTTAACTGCTGCCATTACTTCTTCAACAAAGTTATCAGCTTTCTTTTCGATACCTTCACCAAGCTGATATCTTACGAAGCGACGAATGGAGATGTTTTCACCAATTTTAGCGATTTTTGCTTTAACGAGGTCAGCAATAGTAACATCTGGGTCTTTGATGTATGGCTGGTCTAATAGGCATACTTCTTTGTAGTATTTTTCTAAACGGCCTTCAACCATTCTTTCAACGATTTTTTCAGGTTTGCCTTCGTTTAATGCTTGTTCACGAAGAACTTGACGTTCATGTTCTACAGCTTTAGCATCTACTTCTTCACGACGTACGCAAGTTGGGTTAGCTGCTGCAATCTGCATAGCGATATCACGAGCGAATTCTTGGAATTCAGCAGTACCTGCAACGAAGTCAGTTTCGCAGTTTACTTCTACTAATACACCGATACGTCCACCAGCATGAATGTAAGATGTTACAACACCTTCAGCTGCTACACGACCAGCTTTTTTAGCTGCGGAAGCAAGACCTTTTTCTCTTAAAAAGTCGATTGCTTTATCAAAATCGCCATCAGTTGCACTGAGAGCTTTTTTACAATCCATCATACCTGCGCCAGTTTTTTCACGCAATTCTTTTACCATAGCTGCTGTAATAGCCATTAAAAATCCTCCTTAGCTTACAAAAAGGGTAAAGGAATTATCCCTTACCCTTTTTAGTTGTTATAATTTTTGTATCAATTATCAACCAAGTCTAAATTAATACAAACTCAATTGATATTATTCAGCGTCCTGAGTTTCTTCTGCTACTTCTTCGCCATCTTCGCCTTGACGACCTTCGATAACAGCGTCAGCCATACGGGAAGTTAAGAGTTTAACAGCACGGATAGCATCGTCATTACCAGGGATTACATAATCAATTTCGTCAGGGTCGCAGTTTGTATCAACGATAGCAACGATAGGAATATCGAGTTTTCTAGCTTCAGCTACAGCGATTCTTTCTTTGCGAGGGTCAACGATGAATAAAGCACCAGGTAATTCATTCATGTCTTTGATACCGCCGAGGGATTTTTCAAGTTTTTCCTGTTCGCGTTTTAAAGAAAGAACTTCTTTTTTGCTGAGAACTTCGAAAGTACCATCTTGTTCCATAGCTTCAAGTTCTTTTAAGCGATTGATGCTTTTGCGGATAGTGGAGAAGTTTGTCATCATACCGCCGAGCCATCTTTCGTTTACGTAGAACATACCAGCTTTTAAAGCTTCATCTTTAACAGCTTCTTGAGCCTGTTTTTTAGTACCTACGAAAAGAATGTTTTTACCTTCAGCTGCTACACTGCGTAAGAAATCGTAAGCTTCATCAACTTTTTTTACAGTTTTTTGTAAGTCGATGATGTAAATACCATTGCGTTCTGTGAAAATGTATGGAGCCATTTTTGGGTTCCATCTTCTAGTCTGATGACCGAAATGAACGCCTGCTTCTAATAATTGTTTCATGGAAATAACTGCCATGTTTGGTGCACCTCCTGTTATTTTTCCTCCACATTCTTTAGCTTTGTTCCACCTAATAATTTATTAGGCACAGTACAAAATCGGAATGTGTGCGTTTTTGACACCGTTTTTTATTATATCATAGATTTTTTATTAGCACAAATGATTTTAAGGCTAAAATTAAAAATTTTTATTTAAAATTTAAAGATAACATTTGCACTCCATTTATTGGCTTGTACATTATCGCCCTTTTGATAGCCATAGCTTAAACTATAACCCATTTTTTCGCTGTCGACATTGAGCCCAATTTCGCCGACAAAGCTATCTTTGTCTACTACATCAAAGCCGAATGTATCAAAGTTGTTATTTAAAGCTACAGTTTGGCTAGTATCTGTATCGCCAAATGCCCAGATATAACTTGCTTTAGCATATGGACTAATATTCCAATCGCCTTTTTGGTAAGGAGCTGTATACGATACGCCAATAGGTAAGAGCCAAATATTTTGTTCATCAACATCATATCTCATGCCGAGGCTATTTGTATAATCACCTGTTCCAAGGTGCATATAACGCAAACCAGCAAATGGACTTAATACTCCTGCACCCACATTATAGTATTGTTCAACACTGCTACCAATGGTAAAAGTATCAGAATGTGGAGAAGCAGTAATTTCGTTGTTAGTATTTTTTTGCGTGATATCGTTGTTAGAGTGCATATAGGAAATATCGCCTAAAATAGCATTATCGCCATTATCAATGCGACCATATAAAGATAAGCCATAATATTGTGCGTCATTTTTAGTATAGCTAGAGAATGTATTTCCATGTATAGAAGCATCTATATAGCTAAATGCCATTCCTGCTGTAGTTTTTCCTTCGTTATATAAATCACTACCTACGATAATACCGTTGAAAATAGCATTGTATTTAGTGTCTAATCCACCAAGGTTCATGCCATCTACTTTTTCTTTACTGTGGATATATTCAGCCCAAAGATTATCTTCTTGTTTAGTATCGTTTAATTTAGAAAGATGTGTATGCACTGCATTTGTCATAAGATTTGTTGCACTGTATGATACATGATTAACGCCAGCAAGCTCACCCATATTAGCTACACTATTTATCGCATTAGCAGCCATTTTTTCATCTTGTAAATTAGCAGTTGTTTTGAAGAAATCATATGCTTTTGTGTTTGCAGAACCTTGAATAGCATTAGAGATAACTACCTTATTATCTTTAAAAACTTTATTTAAATCATTTATTTGACTTTCAAGAACTAGATTGTCGTCTGATATATCTTGTCCATAGGATATCAATTTATTATCAGTATAAACTTTATCCCATCTAGCTAAGCCGTTATAGCCATCAATAATAGTATATTTTTGGTTTAAATCAGCACCATTTACATATAAAGAAGAATTGTTGCCGATATTAACAGTAGCGTTATCAGATACTTTAAAAGCACTATCTGAACCTAATTTATCAGCATTGACAACTGTAGTAGAACCGTCTTTTACATCTAAGTTTGAAATAGCGACTTGATGATTTATATTAACTTTAGCATTTTCACCTATTGTTACACTACCAGTATCATCACCGCTCCAATTGTTTACTGTCCATTCGCCTTTATTAAAATTAACTTGGCTATTTTTACTAATTGAATATTTGCCACTAGAAGATGAAGTGTCTCCATTAGCACTTAAATTAACAATGCTATTATTAGAAGAAGTAATGTCACCTAAAATTGCAATATTTCCTTGGCTATCAAAATTTACGGTAGAGTTATTTGATATATCTACTGATTTATTAATTGAAATATCATTTTTTGCATTTAAATTAAAAATACTATTATCAGAAAAAATGATATCACCTGCAAGATTAGTACTGCCTTGGCTATCAAGATTTACATTGGATTTGTCGGAAATATGTATTTCTTTGTCAACTGAAATATCTTTTCTGGCACTTAAATTAATAGTACTATTATCAGAAGAAATGTCTCCTGTAATTTTAATATTAGAATCTTTGGAAGTTAAATTAACAGTACTATTTGTTGTAGAAGATACGTTACCTGCAATATTGATATCGCCTTTAATATTAAACTTCATTGTGGAATTATTAGATGCGTTTACTGAAGAAAGATTTAATGAACCTGATTTACTATTACTACTATATAATGAGCTATCATTATTATCTGTTATATTGATAGTGCTATTATCGGAAGTAATATTATTTGATATAGTAATATCTCCTAGGGCATTAATATTCATATTAGAGTTATTAGATAGGTTTATTATCTCATTGATAGAAGTATTTCCATCTGTAGTTAAATCTATATTACCATTATTCGAAGTAATACCACCTAAAAGTTTAATATCGCCAGAGTTATTAAGTTTTAAATTAGATGAATCATATATATTTACAGCTTTGTTGATAGATACATTTCCATTAGCAGTTAAATCAACAGAGCTATTTTTAGAAGTAATAACATCTGAAAGTTCAACATTTCCTTTACTATCAAGTTTTACATTAGAGTTATTAGCTATATATATTGTATTATCAATGGAAGTATTCCCGCCTGAATTTAAATTTATAGTACTATTATCGGTGGAAAAAATACTACCTGAAATCTTAGTATCTTTATCGCTTTCAAAATTTACAGTAGCATTATTAGTTATATCTATAGCATCACCATTTTTTGATGAAATATTTATTGAATCAGCATCAATATTTACTTCTGTTTTATCATTTTTAACACTATTTTTATTAGTAATAAGTATAGCTGTTGAAGCAGTATCTAAATTTACTTTACCATTAGTAGAAGTGATAGTAGCAATATAATTTCCGCTTGTGCTTTTTGTATCTTCTCTATCTAATCTTACACCATTACCACCTTTTATGGTAACACCTTGTTCGCCATTGATAGATACAATATTATCTCCATTACCTAAATTAACTATCTTTCCAGTGCTATTCTTTGTAAAATTACTCATATAAAGAGTTACTGCACTATCTGGTGCAATGATATTTACATTTCCTTTTGCTGAAAGATTATATTCTGTTTTGCCTCCATTATAGTAACTGCCACTTGTAATTGCCATAGCAGAATTAGTGGAGCCATTAGGTTTAACTTCTTTATTAGTAGTAATATTGATATCATCTTTAGCTTCTATTTTTATTAAAGCCTCACTACCATTTAAGTTCTGTGCCATAAGAACTCCGCCACCAGTAGCATTTAAATTAAAATTATTAATATCTGTAGCTATAAATTTACCGCCAAAAGCATGAACTGCTTGGTCTACATATAATTTTTTACTATTACTGCCAAAATTAACATCACCTACATTATTAATATTAATAGTAGCATTTTGATTTGCATATAATATAGAATCTGTATTGTATGTAGGAGAATTAAATTTTGTATTAAAATTTAATGAATTTAAATTTGAAAATGACATAGAGCTACTAGGACCTACATTTAATTTAGGCGAAGTAGTTGTAACATTTGACCATGTCATATTTAAATCAGGTTTAGTACTATCTCCTACATAATCAGTTATAGTGGAGCTATTTTCTAGATTATTATTGCTATTAGTTACAGTTGTACTTGCAGCGTTACCTAATGCCCCCCCCGTATTGGAAATAAATAAGACCTGTAGCTAAAGTGCATAAGATAGATTTTTTTAAAAGAGCTTTCTTCATTTAAAATCCTCCTGTAAATATATTTGATAAGTTTAACCTATTGTGCAAGTGAAATTTTTAACTAGCACAATAGGTATTTTTTATAGTCCTAAAAGTTCTTGGAAATCTTTTACATTTTTTTCTAATTCACGGTTTTTAAACATACTAGAACCGATTACGATATCTGTTGCACCTGCTTCTACTACTGTTTTTACATTGTTTAAATTTATTCCGCCGTCAACTTGAATGATAAAATCGTAATTGTTTTCATCTCTCCAAGTTTTTAAATCTTTAATTTTTTGAGTGCTCATTGGCAAATATGCTTGGCCACCAAATCCTGGCTCAACAGACATAACCAACACTTTTTTTAGAATTTTAGCCTCTGCAAGGTATTTTAAGGATTCAAAATTAGTAGATGGATTTAATACTACGCCACCTTGCATGCCTAATTTATTAATAATTTCTACTGTATGATAAAGATGTTTGCACGCTTCTACATGAACAGTTACAGAATTTACACCTGCTTCTTTAAGTCCAGATAAAAATGGGTCGGGATTTGTTACCATTAAATGTGCATCAAAATTCATAGTAGTTTCTTTGCGTAAATTTTTGATTACATCTACACCAAAAGAAATATTGCTCACAAAATGGCCGTCCATAACATCTAAATGCAAATCTTTAATACCGCTTTGTTCCAATCTTTTTACATCGCTACCAAGGCAAGCAAAATTTGCTGCTAAAAGAGATGGAGATAATACTACTGTCATAATCAATTCCGTCCTTTATAAATTTATGTTCTTCTTTAATACTAAAATAATTTGTTACTCTTGTAAAGTAAAATTTAAATTTCATCCAATAATATTTTTTGTAGGAGCTAATAAGATGTCAATATTTTCGTTGATTGATTTA
>Cebus_capucinus_imitator_PRJNA485217_SSR118__coassemble_546_pt1 | contig 13216 bp, 12 predicted proteins | sample Cebus_capucinus_imitator_PRJNA485217_SSR118__metabat2_high_PE_012 | metagenome-assembled genome bin Cebus_capucinus_imitator_PRJNA485217_SSR118 | reverse complement strand
TTTTTGCTTGAAAAATTTAGCCGATTTTTACAGTGTGGATTACATCGTAACCTTGTTTTTCTAATTTTGCTTTGATGTCCGATACATCAGGAATATCACTGCGAATGATTATTTCGTATTTGCCGTTGTTTTCTTTGCAAGTTACTAAACTATCAATGCTAAGTCCAGAATCGGAAAAGATTGTAGCAATATCTTTCATTACGCCGATTTTATCTGTTACTTCTAAAGTCAAGCGAGTTTTTCCTTCGGTAAGTCCCATTACATCTACAAATGCTTTGAAAATATCTGTTTCTGTAATCACGCCGACAACTGCACCGACTGAACTTACTACAGGCATACCGCCAATGCGATTTTTGTACATCAAAAGAGCAGCTTCTTCGATAGTAGCGTCAGAGCGAACACTAACTACGCTTTTTTGCATGATGTCGCCAACTTCAATCTTAGCTAAGAGCGAATTTATTTCGTATTTAGAAAGTGTAGTTGCAGGCGAAGGAGCAACTGCCATGATATCGCGGTCGCTGATAAAGCCGACGAGCTTTCCTCCATCTACAACAGGCAAACGGCGAAAGCCTCTTGTTTTCATGAGATTTCTCGCTTCGTCAATTTTTGTATCTGTGGTTATTGTCATAGGGTTTTTAGTCATTCTGTCGATTACAAACATATTTATCTAGTCCCTTCTATAAATAATTAATAAATATTGAGCAAATTATTTTAGCTGTTAGCTATAAAAAAGGAATTCGTGATATTTTCCACGAATCCCTGCAAAATCAATATAATATCAGCCACCTAAATATGCTTTTTTTACAGATTCACTGCTTGCGAGTTCTCTAGCATCGCCAGAGAGTGTAATTCTGCCTGTCTCTAAAACGTATGCTCTATTAGCAATGGAAAGTGCCATATTGGCATTTTGTTCAACGAGCAAAATAGTTGTGCCTGTTTTATTTATATCTTGAATGATAGAGAAAATCTCTTTGATTAAAAGCGGAGCAAGACCCATGGACGGTTCATCTAATAATAGCAATTTTGGACGGCTCATCAAGGCTCTACCCATAGCGAGCATTTGCTGTTCACCACCAGAAAGTGTTCCTGCCTCTTGATTTTTGCGTTCTTCAAGGCGAGGAAATCTTTCAAAGACCATTTTTAAATCTTTAGCAATACCGTCCTTGTCTTTTCTGATAAATGCCCCTAAATCCAAATTTTCCATTACAGTCATATTAGCAAAGACACGGCGACCTTCAGGAACTTGAGAGATACCTATTTTTACGATATTTTGAGCAGGAAGTCCTGCAATATTTTTTCCTTGAAATTCGATTTTGCCTGTTTTAGGCTTTAATAAACCTGAAATAGTGCGAAGTGTAGTCGATTTTCCGGCACCATTTGCACCGATGAGGGTAACGATTTCGCCTTCATTTACTTCTAAGCTAATGCCTTTTAGAGCGTGAATAGCTCCGTAGTATACATTTATATCATCTATTTTTAGCATTGTAGTTGCCATATTTACGCCTCCTCACCGAGATATGCTTTGATAACTTCTGGATTGTTTTTGATTTCGTCAGGTGTGCCACTAGCGATGATTGCACCGTATTCTAATACGTAAATTCTTTCGCAAATTCCCATGACTAAACTCATATCGTGTTCAATCAACAAGATAGAAAGGGCAAATTCTTTGCGAATCCAGCGAATCATTTCCATGAGTTCTTGAGTTTCTTGTGGATTCATGCCAGCTGCCGGTTCGTCCAAGAGAAGCAATTTTGGCTTAGCTGCTAAAGCACGGGCAATTTCTAATCGGCGTTGAGCACCGTAGGGCAAATTTTTAGCGACTTCATCTGCTTTATCATCTAATTTAAAGATTTTTAACAGATCTAAACTCTTTTCACGGATTTCACGTTCTTCTTTAAAGTAGCGACCAATTCGAAGCACTGATTCAGCTAGATTGTATTTTACATGAGAATCATATGCTATTTTTACATTGTCTAATACGCTAAGTTCGGAAAATAAGCGGATATTTTGGAAGGTGCGGGCAATGCCTCTTTTGGTGATTTGATGTGGCTTTAATCCTACGCTACTTTTTCCATCAAAATCTATATTGCCTGTCGTAGGTTGATAAACTCCTGTCAATAAATTGAAGGCTGTAGTTTTACCTGCACCATTTGGGCCGATAAGACCGATTAATTCACCTTTATTTATTTGAACATCAAAATTTGATACGGCTTTTAAACCGCCGAAAACTTTTGATACACCTGTTGCTTTTAATAATTCACTCATGCTTTTTTCCCTCCTTTTGCGGATTTAAAACGTTGAAACCATTTTAAATGACTGATTTCTGTATAGCCGAAAAGTCCTTGAGGGCGATAAAACATCAATAAGATGAGGATTAATGCGTAGATAATCATTCTGAATTCAGGCCAGCTGGCAAGAGCAGCAGATAAGAATGTTACGACAAAAGCACCTGCGATAGAGCCTGTGATTGACCCTAAACCGCCTAAAACGACCATGATTAAATAGTTGAAGGAAGCCATAAAGGTAAATGAAGATGGATTGATGATGTAAAAGCAATGAGCGAATAATACGCCTGCCATACCTGCAAAACCTGCACCGATGGTAAATGCCATTACTTTGTATTTTGTTACATTGACGCCCATAGCTTCAGCGGCGATTTCATTTTCACGGATAGCAATGCAAGCTCGACCATGTGTAGAATTTACAAAGTTTTTAATGAAGAATAAAGAGATGAGCATTACAAAAAATACCCATGGAAAAGTTGTATTGTGAGGTATGCCTTTAAAACCGGCAGCACCGCCTACATAATCTATATTCATGATGACAATGCGAATGATTTCGCCAAGGCCTAGTGTTGCTATGGCAAGGTAATCACCATTTAAGCGAAGCGTAGGAAGTCCGATTAAAAATCCTAAAAAACCAGCTGTGATTGCACCAGCTATGATTGCCACGATAAAAGGAAGATGAAAATTTGTTGTCAAGACTACGCCGACGTAGGCACCGACTGCCATAAAGCCTGCATGTCCTAATGAGAATTGACCAGTGTAGCCGTTGATTAAATTAAGGCTGACTGACATGATGATATTTATACAGATGATGAAGATATTGAGTTGCCAAAATGAACCGATTGTGCCGGTTTTCATTAAAGCCTCTAAGAGGACAAATAAGATAATGCCACCTACAATACCTAGTAAATCTTTTTTGCGTACTGAATTCATACTGTCCACCTACACTTTCTCACGCGTATTTTTGCCGAAGATACCAGATGGTTTTAGCAATAATACTAAGATAAGAATTGCAAACGCTGCTGCATCTCTAAATGTTGAGGAGATAAAGCCGGAAACCAACGCTTCGATGACCCCTAAGATGATACCGCCTGTCATTGCACCAGGAATACTGCCTATGCCACCTAAAACGGCAGCTACGAATGCTTTTAACCCTGGCATAATGCCCATGAGCGGGTCGATAGAATTGTAGTAAACGCCAACTAAAACACCGCCGGCAGCAGCTAGTGCTGAACCGATACCAAAGGTAAAAGAGATTACGCGGTTAGCATCAATACCCATGAGCTGAGCTGTTTCAGTGTCAAAGGAAACGGCTCGCATTGCTTTGCCCATTTTAGTTTTTTGTACGATATAGGTTAAAATCACCATTAAAATGAAAGTTATAGCAAAAATTAAGAGCTGTTGTCCGTTGATTACAAATGAGCCGAAGTGAAATGATGCAGATTCCATTACATTTGGAAATGTGCGAGGAGTTGGTGAAACGAAGTACATACTTGTATATTCTAAGAAAAAGGAAACGCCAATTGCCGTTATGAGCACAGAAATGCGGGGAGCGTGGCGAAGTGGTTTATACGCTAATCGCTCTACGACAATTCCTAAAAGACCTGTAACTACCATTGAAATTATAAGTGCGGGAATGATTGAAATATTTGCCTGTGTAACTGCAAAAAAACCGATGTAAGCACCAACCATGTAGATATCGCCGTGAGCAAAGTTTATCAATTTGATAATCCCATAAACCATTGTATAGCCAAGTGCTATCAATGCGTAAATACTGCCCAAGGAAACGCCGTTTATAAGTTGCTGTACAAATTGTTGCATAAAATCCATAAACTATTGCCCCTTTCACAAAGAAAGACCGCAATCTGTGCGGCCTTTCTATCTAGTATTAAATAACTAATTTGACTTAAATTTTATCTTCGCTAAGGCTTATTCGGCTTTAGGAGTAATTTTTTCTTTAAGAGTTTTGCTACCGTCTTTCATTTCTAAAACTACAGCACTCTTGATTGGGTTGTGGTTTTTGTCCATGGTAACCATGCCAGTACCAACTTGAAGGTCTTTAGTTTCTTCCAAAGCTTGACGGATTTTTTCAGGGTCATCACTGCCGGCACGTTTAATTGCGTCAATAATCATTTTACCTGCGTCATAGCCAAGTGCAGCAAATACGTTTGGTGCATGACCATATTCTTTGTTGAAGGCTTCGATAAATCCTTGAACTTCTTTGTCCTGTTCGGAATAGTGAGAGCTGAAGAAGGTATTATTTAAAGCGTCAGCACCTGCAATATCGACAACTTTTGTATCGTCCCAGCCATCTGTGCCAAGAAGTGGAGTAGTGATACCGAGTTCACGAGCTTGTTTTACAATTTTGCCTACTTCTTCGTAATAAGCAGGAATAAAGATTACATCAGCGTTAGCAGTTTTGATTTTAGTTAAAGTAGCTTTGAAATCTTGGTCTTTAGCTACGAAAGATTCTTCCATTAAAACTTGACCACCAGCTGCTTCAAATTTTTCTTTGAACACTTGGCCAAGGCTCTTAGAATAGTCAGAGCTAGAATCTGTGTAGATTACAGCTGTTTTAGCATTTAATGATTTAGAAGCGAAGGTTGCCATTACATCACCTTGCAATGGGTCGATAAAACAGCTACGGAATACATAAGGTTTAACGGAATTATCTTCATTAACTGTGATTGTTGGGCTAGTTGCGTCAGGAGCAACTACCGGAATTTTATTTTCTGTAGCAATTTGAGATTCAGCTAAAACTGCGGCAGAAACAGCAGGGCCAACGAGAACTTTTACTTTATCATCAGAAATGAGTTTTGTTGCAGCATTAGCAGCTTCTGTTGGGTCAGATTTTGTATCTGCTGTTACGAGTGTAATTTTTTTGCCATTTACACCGCCAGCGTCATTTGCTTCTTTGATGGCTAGTTTTAAACCGTCTAATGTAGCAGTACCATAATTGGCAACATTACCTGTCATTTCAAAGTTTGCACCAACTTTGATTTCGTCACCATTTGATTCTTCACCGCCACAGCCGGCAAAAATTGTACCAAGCATGGAAATTCCAAGCAATAAACTTGCCATGCGGAGTTTTTTCTTACTGAAATTCATAGCAATTCCTCCTAGGATATGTAAAATATAGATTAAAGTTTAAAAGTATATGAAACGCTCAAGTTCGTATCTACATTTCATACGCTGATGTGTTTTATTATAATTTACAAGTTTACATTAGTCAATACTTTTTTTAGGCAAAATATATATTTATTTTTATATCTTTATCTATAAAAATGTAAATTTAGGCTTAAAATAGTGCAATATATCCATATTTTTTGCTTTTAGTATTTGCAAATGTAAATATTTATTTTATAATGATTTTAATTTGAATTTAAAATTTTTTTGTTTATTGGAGATGAATTTATGCTCGATACCCTCATCAAAGCTCTTATGCTCATTGCGTTTATTTCACTAGGCTACTTTCTCAAAAGATTGGGCGTGTTTGATAGAAGCTCATTTAATACGATTTCTGCCATTGTCATGACGATAACACTTCCTTGCGTAATCATTGTAAAATTAAATGGTGTACATTTTGAAACAAGTCTATTCATCATCACTTTTATTGCAATTTTATTGAATTTATTATTTATAGCGATAGGATATTTTATCGGCAAGAGCAAAAAAGAAAAAAGCTTTTCCATGCTCAATTTGAGCGGTTATAATATCGGAAATTTTGCTCTGCCCTTTGTATCATATTTTTTTGACAGCACCGCTGTTTTAATCGTCTGCTTATTTGACGCAGGAAATTCGCTGATGTGCCTCGGTGCTACATATGGTCTTGCCTGCTGTGTAGATAAACAAAAAGATGAAAATATTTTGCTCCTCTTGGCTAAAAAAATATTTTCATCTATTCCGATTTTAACGTATGTAGTTGTTGTAATCATGCTTTTGACTTCAATTCAATTTCCTGCTGTCCTCATTGAGTGGGCGAGCATTGCAAGTTCTGCTAATACTTTTTTATGTATGCTCATGGTGGGAATTGCTTTGGAGCTAGTATTAAAAAAAGATTTTATCATTTTGATTGTAAAGCATATTGCTATAAGATTTATCGTTTCTGCTCTTTTAGCGATGAGTTTTTATTTCTTTTTGCCATTTGAAGCTGTCATCACTAAGACTTTAATAATTTTGACCTTTGCTCCCATAGCAGGTATGGCGTGTTTTTTTACAGCCAAGATGAACGGCAATTTAGAGGCTTCTGCTTGCATTAACTCGCTGTATATTTTTATCTCTATCATAATGATGTCTGCACTCATTATTTTGTTGAATTGAATTAAAAAAACGTCTGCTAAGTTATGATTTTTAGCAGACGTTTTTTAATATAAATCAACTTAATAATTCATTTACCACTTTATCCAATTCTTGGCGAATAGCGATATGCTGTGGACATACTTTTTCGCATTTTCCGCATTTGATACAATCTTTGGCACTGTTTTTCTTGTGTAAATGAACGAGCCAATATTCTTGATGTTTAGCCATATCTTTGTTGTTGTAGAGGGTCAAATAGTTCATAGAAGTAAATGAGCCGGATATGCCGATATCTTTTGGACAAACTTTTGCACAGTAATTGCAAGTTGTACATGGGATTAAATCAATCTTAGAGAGTTCTTCTTGAGCTTTTGCAAGCACAGTTTTTTCTTCATCAGATAAATGAGTAAAATCTTTCATATTGGCGATATTATCTTCTACTTGCTCGATATTGCTCATTCCAGATAAAACGGTGATGATTCCTTCTAAATCAGCACAAAAATGCAATGCCCAAGAAGCGATAGATATATTTTTATTCGCTTTTTTGAAGATATCTTGAACTGTTTGCGGAGGAGTTGCTAGCATTCCGCCTTTTACAGGTTCCATGATGATGATTGGTTTATTGTATTTTCTGGCTACTTCATAACAACCTCTTGCCTGAATTGCAGGATTTTCCCAATCGGCGTAATTTATCTGCAACTGCACAAATTCCATTTCAGGGTGAGCTTTTAAAATTTCTTCTAATTCTTCAGGTGTAGAGTGGAAAGAAAAGCCAATATGTTTTATCAAACCTTGTTGTTTTTTCTCTTGAACGAAGCTCCACATATCGAATTTATCAAAAAATTGCGTGCGAGCTTCGCCTAAGTTGTGAAGTAAATAGAAATCAAAATATCCTGCACCTGTCTGCTTTAACGAAGTTTCAAATTGAGCGATTGCTTCTTCACGAGTTTTGCAGTTAATCCACGCTGCATTTTTGGTGGCAAGTTGAAAGGCTTCTCTAGGATATCTTTCAACGAGAGCTTCTCTTATAGCGTCCTCGCTTCCTGGATATGCCCAAGCTGTATCAAAATATGTAAAGCCTGCATCTAAAAATTTATCAACCATGATTTTTACTTGCTCGATGTCTATTTTTTCATCTATTTTTGGCAGACGCATTAAACCAAAACCCAATTTTTTTATATCTTTTCCTAAATATGTCATAATAGTTCCTCGCTTTTACTTAGTTTTCCAATATAATTTATAGTTTGAATTAATTGTACACCTTTGAGCGTACTCTAAGTCAAGTAAAAATATTTTCTAGCTTTTTGTTGCTTTTTCTACCATACAAATAATTCTTATGATAGAATAGAGAAAGTGTTATTAATTTTAGTAGGAGGATTTACTTTGTCGGAATTACAAACTGAAATTCAAAAACGACGTACTTTTGCGATTATCTCGCACCCAGATGCTGGTAAAACTACATTAACTGAAAAATTATTGCTTTATGGAGGAGCAATCCATTTAGCAGGTTCGATAAAATCTCGTAAAACTCAACGACATGCTGTTTCTGACTGGATGGAAATTGAAAAACAGCGTGGTATTTCGGTAACCTCTAGCGTACTTCAATTTGATTATGCCGGTTGTAGAATCAATATCTTGGATACTCCAGGTCACCAAGATTTCAGTGAGGATACCTACCGTACGCTCATGGCAGTTGATAGTGCTGTCATGATTATCGACGTTGCCAAAGGTGTTGAAGCACAGACAAAGAAATTGTTTAAAGTCTGCAAACAACGCCATATTCCAATTTTTACTTTCATCAATAAGCTCGACCGCTATGGTAAAGCACCGCTTGAATTAATGGAAGAAATTGAAAATGTACTTGGAATTCGTTCTTATCCTATGAATTGGCCTATCGGTACAGATGGACATTACAAAGGTGTTTATCACCGTGAAACAGGCAAAGTAGAGTTATTTAGCGAAGATACCTCTCATGGACAGGAAGAACGTGAATCTGTTGTCTTTGATTTAAATGACCCTAAGGCAAAAGAAACTATTGGCGAAGATGCATATCAATCTTTATTAGATGATATTGATTTATTAGACGTTGCAGGTGAAGAATGGTCTATGGACAAAGTGAACAAAGGGGAATTGACGCCAATGTTCTTTGGTAGTGCAATGACTAACTTTGGCGTGCGTGGATTCTTGGAAGAATACCTTCGTCTTGCACCGCCTCCACAGCCTCGCATGAGTTCTGACGGAATCATCAATCCTGAAGATGAAAAATTCTCAGGCTTTATTTTCAAAATCCAAGCTAATATGAACCCTGCTCATCACGATAGATTGTCTTTTATCCGCATTTGTTCCGGTAAATTTGAACGTGGTATGAGCGTTTTCCATATGCAAGGTGGCAAAGCTGTAAAACTTTCTCAGCCACAGCAGTTCTTAGCTCAAGACCGCCAAATTATTGATACTGCTTACCCTGGGGATATTGTAGGCTTATTTGACCCAGGAATTTTTGGCATTGGCGATACGCTCTGCATGCCATCTCGCAAATTTAAATTTGCAGATTTTCCTGTGTTCCCGCCAGAAAGATTTGCCCGTGTATCAGCAAAAGATACGATGAAACGCAAACAATTTGTAAAAGGTATCATGCAACTCACGCAAGAAGGTGCAGTTCAATTATTCCAGCAAGCAGGTGCAGGCATGGATTCTTACATTGTCGGCACAGTAGGCCAGTTGCAGTTTGACGTATTAGAATATCGCTTAAAGAGCGAATACAATACCGATATCGTGATGAATATGCAACCGTTTGAAGTAGCTCGTTGGTTGCGTTTTAAAGATAATCGACCTATAACTCCTGAATCACTTCGTGGAGCAGATAGAGGTATGTTTGTCTACGATATGAAAGAACGTCCTGTTCTTTTGGTAAATAATGAATGGGCTTTGGGCTGGATACAGGACAATAATCCTGATTTAGAAATGTTTCCTGTTCCACCAGAAAAGCAAGATGCTGAAGACGATATGAAATAGAAAACAACATAAAATAGCAGTTCTTAAATTTATCAAGAACTGCTATTTTTGCTTTATCACGCTTTAAAATATATTTTTTTGATTTCTGAGGCGATATCATTTAAATTATTGGGAATAAGTTCTATATTGTAGCCGATGAAAAGCGGTGAGGTTGGATATCGTGGCATTACTTTTACGCAGATATTGCCCTCTAGCATATAAAAGAACAGATTGTAGCTTTGGCAAAATCCAAAGTGATTCATCAGATAATCTACGCCGATTTGAACGTAGTCAGCTAAAATATCTATATCTTTTTTATCCTTCATGATGATGTTTATCTCTGTAAAACCAACGCGTGGCTTAGTGGATAAATTTAAAGTAACGCTATTTTGCTCTTGAATGATTATTCCTTCAAACTGCTTTTTGTCGCACATATGTACAGAGTTTAAATTTTTAAGCCCTACAATTTGCATATGAGGGTGTCGCATTGTACCGCCGGATAATGAACCGTGATTTTTGAACATAAGCACAGTTTTATACTTATGGCTAGCTATCATTGCCTGCCAATGGCGTAGGGCAAAACGCATTAATTTGTGCATATGCTCTTTGGTGTAATCGGGGATATCTGCATGGCATTTATCAGTTTCAATGATTAAAAGCTGATAGGCATCTTCTAGGACTTGATATTTATTTTCTAATAAAATGATATTATCTTCTACGTCAAAGATATTTTTTAAATTTTTGGTATCACAAAAAGGACATGGTGCGTCTTTATGCACAATATTTTCTGGTTTAGTTTTGCCCACATCTATTCTAAAACCTAAATAATTATACTCCATAAAAATCCCTTTCTCTTAAAATTAAAATATACTAGCATAGTTAAGCGATAAATGCTATAATTTTCTAGTATGAAATCTTAATTGAATACTGTATTTATTATTATACAGTGTTTTTTTACAAATGAAAATGATGTTTTAAAGCAGGTGTTTTCCATTAACGAACAAGACAATTCTCAAAAAAAATCGCATAAAGCCGAAAGTTTTCTCAAGGGAACTTTTATCTTGACAGTAGCTAGTTTGGTAGTTAAAGTAATCGGTTCATTAAACTGGATTTTTGTTTCCCGTGTGCTAGGCGGTGAAGGTATCGGGCTTTATCAAATGGCATTTCCGATATACTTTTTAGCACTTACCGTATCTTCAGCAGGTGTGCCTGTTGCTATTTCAATCATCACCGCAGAGCGAGTTGCCTTAAAAGATATTTTAGGGGCAAAACGCATCTTTAGAATTTCCATGTGCTTTATGTTTTGCACAGGGTTTTTCTTTAGTGTACTGACTTACTTTGGAGCACAATGGCTCATTGATTGGCAATTCGTCAGAGACCCACGAGCGTATTATTCGATTATTGCTCTAGCTCCGGCTATTTTCTTTGTTACTATTTTGGCAAGTTCTCGAGGATATTTGCAAGGCTGGCAACGAATGACTCCTACGGCTGTATCTCAGATTGTTGAGCAGATTTTCCGCGTAATCACGATGATTTTATTTGCTCAATTACTGCTACCATGGGGTCTTGATTATGCTGCTGCCGGTGCTTCTCTTGGAGCTTTGGCAGGTGCTGTAACAGGCGTAATCGTACTCATCTACTTCCACTGGAAATTAGATAGAGATATTGCCAAAATCTACGGTCATGACCTAAAACCGATTAATGACCCAAAGACTTCTTCTGTTTGGAAGATTATCAAGCGAATTTTTGTGCTTGCACTTCCTGTTTCTGCTGCAAGTATTATGCTTCCTATCGTATCGAATTTGGATTTACTTATTGTGCCAGCACGTTTGGAAGTTGCAGGTTACAGCGTAAATGAAGCTACTGAATTATTTGGTTACTTAACAGGTATGGCTGTGCCACTTGTAAATTTATCTACGATTTTGACAGCTTCACTTGCGGTAAGTATTGTTCCGGCTATATCTGAGGCTCGAACTTTAAATGATACGAAGCGTTGTTTTTCACAGACAGCGGCAGCAATGCGTATCTCTAACTTTATCTGTTTTCCTGCCTTTGTTACTGTTTTAATGCTTGCCGTGCCAATTTCTTCATTGATTTACAATGCACCAGGGGCAGGCAATGCTGTTTGGGTATCTTCCTTTAGCATTGTACTTTTGGGATTACATCAAGTAACTACAGGTGTGCTTCAAGGCTTGGGACACCCTACTATACCAATGATTAATATGGTCATTGCGGCAGTTGCTAAAGTCGTTTTAAACTGGGTGCTTACAGCTCAGCCGTCACTTGGTATTATGGGGGCTGCATGGGCAACAGTTGCCGATATTGGTATTGCAGCTATCATCAATTTATATTTCCTCTACAAATACATCAATTACAAAATGGAAATTGGTCAGCTGTTAAAAACGATTATAGCAGCCATAGTCATGGCAGGTGTAATTCACTTTGGCTATCAATTCTTGATGTTTGAACTTGCAAGCAATGCACTTGCTACATTTATTTCTCTCTTTGCAGGAATGTTCATTTACATTGTAGTTTTAATTATAATGGGTGGCATTATTGAAGCGGATATTCAACGAATTCCAATGATTGGTGCTACAAGTATTCGTTTCTTTAAAAAGATTGGTTTATTGAAGAATTAAGATGGAGATGTCGATGAAAAAATTTCTTTTAGCTTACAATCCCGTATCTGGGGACGCTATGTTTAAGAAAAAATTAGATGATATTATCAGTCAATTTCAAGAAAAAAATTGCATTATCGTGCCATATCGCACCAAAAAAGAAAAGCTAGACCCGTTTTTTGCAAATTGCGTGCGAGATTTAAATGCTGACGGAATTATTGCAGCAGGTGGAGACGGCACTTTGCACAAAATCATCAATATGACTTTAAATGCAAAATTAGATGTACCGATTGGAATTATTCCAAGTGGCACATCTAATGATTTTGCTTCTTACTTAAAAATTGATAGCAATTCTGAAACGTATATTAGAAATATAATTGAAGGCAAAACTCAATCTGTAGATGTTGGTTTGGTTGGCGATGAGTATTTTATCAATGTTGTCAGTGCCGGAATGATGACAGGCGTTGCTCATGAAGTGGATACTCGCTTAAAAAATACTTTTGGCAAACTTGCATATTATTTTAGAGGGCTTGGCGAACTTCCAAAATTCCGTGGTTTGGATTTTACTATTGAAACAGAAAATGAAATCATTCGCGAAAAAGTATTCTTCGTTTTGGTGGTAAATTCTCCTGTTGTTGCTAGCTTTAAAAATATCTCTACAGAAGCGAAAATTGATGATGGTAAACTTGATATGATTTTACTTCGTCAGTGCAATATTCCTGATTTGATGAAGATAATTGCTGATACCGTTTCGGGAAAATCTTCCATAGACAATAAGAATGTTATCTACAGACAAGCTACGCATTTTAAATTCACTTGTCCAGACAATGTGGCTAGTGATTTAGACGGTGAGCTTGGGCCTAATTTGCCAATTGAAATTCATGCGGTAAAACACGCTTTAAAGATGTTCGTAATTTAATAGGTCAAACAAAAAAGGTTGCGTATCTAATTGGATACACAACCTTTTATTTTTGGTTCTTTGTCAAATGTTGGGGTATAAGAGATAGATAGGTTCTCCTATCTATC
>Cebus_capucinus_imitator_PRJNA485217_SSR118__coassemble_527_pt1 | contig 13618 bp, 16 predicted proteins | sample Cebus_capucinus_imitator_PRJNA485217_SSR118__metabat2_high_PE_012 | metagenome-assembled genome bin Cebus_capucinus_imitator_PRJNA485217_SSR118 | reverse complement strand
AGATAGGAGAACCTATCTATCTCTTATACCCCAACATTTGACAAAGAACCAAACTAAACTACAGCATTTTTATTTGCCTTTAATTATTTGTATTCACCGATAAATGCTTTTTCGCAACCGTCAGTGGAATTTAATTTTACTTCTACAGCTTCACGTGTAGCAGTTGGCACATTTTTGCCAACGTAATCGGCACGAATTGGTAATTCACGATGACCGCGGTCAATCAACACAGCGAGTTGAATTTTTTTCGGTCTGCCAAAATCAATGAGTGCGTCAAGAGCTGCACGAATTGTTCTGCCTGTGTATAAAACATCATCGACTAATACGATAACTTTATTTGTGATATCTGCCGGTATATGTGTTTCTTGCACAAGTGGCTGATAAGACATATGAGCTAAATCATCGCGATATAGTGTTATATCTAAAATTCCAGTAGTGATTTTAACTCCTTCGATATTTTCGATGATGTCAGCTAATCTATCAGCTAGAGGAACGCCTCTTTTTCTAATTCCCACGAGAATTAAATCTTTAGTCCCTTTGTTTTTTTCCACAATTTCATGTGCAATACGAGTCAAGGCTCTTTGGATAGCTTGCTCGTCCATGACAATAGTTTTTTCGACTACTTTAGCCATATTAATCACATCCTTAAGCTATAATTTATATATAATTAATTTTGATGACGAAAATAGTTTAATAATTGTTTCATATCCTCAGGAAGTGGTGCTGTAAACGTCATAACTTCTCTAGTGCGAGGGTGTGTCAGCGTTAAATTCAAAGAGTGCAGAGCTTGCCCCTTGATATTAAATTTATTTTTGCTATTGCAATACTTAGGGTCGCCGATTAATGGGTGAGAAATATATGCCATGTGAACGCGAATTTGATGTGTTCGCCCTGTCATCAAGCGACATTGTACATATGTGCAATTTTTAAATCGCTCCAAAACATGAAATAGTGTAGTAGCATTTTTTCCACCTGAAGGCACAACTGCCATTTTCTTTCTATCAATAGGGTGGCGAGCTATATTGCCATTGATGACGCCTTTTTCTTCTGTGATATGACCGTGAACTAAAGCTACATACTCTTTTATCGCATCTTTACTTGCAATCTGCAAAGCTAAATCATTGTGGGCAAAATCATTTTTAGCTACAACCATTACACCTGAAGTATCTTTATCTAAGCGATGAACGATACCTGGGCGAATCTTTCCATTTATGCCAGATAAACCTTCATGGCAGTGGTACAATAGAGCATTTACTAAAGTGCCACTATAAACGCCTGGTGCAGGGTGAACAACCATGCCACGAGCTTTGTTGATTACGATGATATCCTTATCTTCATACAATATATCGAGCGGAATATCTTCTGCCACTACATCAATCTCTTGTGGCTCTTGATAATTCATCACGATGACATCGTTTAAACGCAATTTATAATTAGCTTTCTTTGCTATATTGTTTACACTGATAGCATTTTCTGAAATCATCTTTTGGATATTTGCCCTTGATGGATTGTCCGGCTGATTTGCCAAATAGACATCTAAACGCATTCCCACATCGCTATCGGTATCAATAATATATTCTTTATCCATTAATTATTTTTCTGCTCCATTTGTAAATATTAATTTATAAATAATAATCATACAGCCTAAAACGATAGCTACATCAGCTAAGTTAAAAATAGGCCAAATACGAAAATCCATATAATCAATTACTTTTCCCAAGATAATGCGGTCAATCATATTGCCCAAAGCTCCGCCCAAAAGCATATATATGCCCATTTGCACAGCTTTAGGCTGATATAAAAGCTTTTGGCGAAAGTAAATGACAATGGCTACTAAAAGTACAGCTATGATGATAAAAAAATAACGTTGATTTGCTAAAATGCCAAAGGCTGCTCCAGCATTTAAGATATAAGTCAAATGAAAAATATTAGGTATTACCAAAATAGATTGCCCTACAAACATATTCGTAGACACAAGGTATTTTATGATTTGGTCGCCTAAAACAATTATTAGAGCAATAAATACATAAAAATTCACAGCTAATACTCCTAATTAAAATTAAATATATCGTTTTAATAAAACAACTGTGCGACCTTTTTTGGTCTTGCCACGAATTTCAGCAACTTCTAAGCGTCCACGGCCACGAATAGAAATTATATCGCCCTCTTTTACCGCTTGAGCAGCACTTTTTACAGATTGCCAATTCAGTTTTAACTTATCAGTATCGATATTTGTAGCCATTTTACTGCGAGATGAACCAAAACCTGCCGCAGCGATAGAATCAATGCGAAGTGAAGCTACAGTAGAAGTGATTTCTTTACAGCGTTCTTCACGTGGTGCGATAGAATCTAAAGAAGATAATTCACAGCTCACATTTGCAGAGCCAATCTGCGTCAAATTATTTAAGATAAAATCAGCCATTTTATTGGTGCAGATGATTTTCACACTGCCCATGGTTATCAATAAATCGCCGATTTGCTCGCGTTTAATGCCAAGCCCCATCAAAGCACCGAGAACATCTCGATGCGATAAGCGATAAAATTTATCGTTCCAAGTAGCTTGAATTACTTCCATAGAATAACTTGCCTTGCCCATAAAATCCTCATGGACAAAGCAGGCACACTGTCTTTCTGCCCCAATATATCCGCCAAAAAAATTTACAGATATACCTTCATAGTTAGCAGCTACTGTTTCAGCTATCTCACAGCTATAAGGGTCTAAAAAATCAGTAATGCGAAATTTACGTGTTTTATTTACAGCCTCGGCAGCGTCAATCAATTTTATAACAATATCTTCGCCTTCTGTACCTTTATAAAAACGAATTATTTTTTCGCGGTCAGCCATCGTTAATCAATCATTCCTTTAAATAAATTTTTTCAATCTTCCCAAGGCATAACACTTCTAGGTGAAGCTGTTGCTTTTTTTAAGTCCTCGGAAAAATTAACACTTACATTGTTTGGAGCACACATAAATACATTCTTGCCGACTTTTTTGATATCGCCAGATAATGCATACGTTGTTCCGCTGATAAAGTCGATAATGCGTTTTGCAATATCGCTATTGGTGTTTTCAAAGTTCACCACTACAGGTTTATGATTTCTGATATAATCTGCCACCTGCTGTGCATCATCAAAAGAAACAGGCTCTATTACCATTACTTTCAATGGATTTTTGCCTTTTGCCTTATTTTTAAAATCCACGATATTATCTGGTTGTTCATAACTAGGTTCTTCTTTTGGCACTTCTTCTGTGTTTGGCACTTCTTCCGTATATTCTTCAGACTCTGTGTTTTTTCCCATGTTGCGAATTTTATCTACAAAGCTCATATTTATTTCTCCTTAATACTTTCGTGGACCAAAGATTGCTGTGCCAACTCTAATGATATTAGCACCTTCTTCAATCGCTATTTTATAATCATGTGTCATGCCCATTGATAAATATTTTATATCAGTCGATTTAGATTTAAAATCTCTTTTTTGTACAGCTTTAAACAGTTCATACATCTTATTAAACATTGGACGAACATCTTCTAAATCATCTACAATAGGAGCTATAAACATAAGTCCCATCAATTTTAGATTGTCAAGTTTATCTATGTGCATTAAAAGTTCATCTAAATCTTCAAGATATACACCTGTTTTAGAATCCTCTTTGACAAGATTGACTTGCACTAATATATTTTGCAATTTGCCAATTTTGCCTGCTTCTTTATCAATAGCGTCAGCTAATTTAATGCTGTCTACCGATTCTATCATATCAAAAATCTGCACAGCATGTTTAACTTTATTCGTCTGAAGATGACCGATTAAATGCCATGTTACATTTCTGTCAAGTACTTCATATTTTTTTTGTGCCTCTTGCACACGATTTTCACCGATTACAACAGCACCTGCATCAATAGCTTCACGCATTTCTTCAACATCGTGATTTTTTGTTACAGCAACAAGCTGTACATCTTTACTTATGATATTATGACGTTTTACCATACTTTCTTTAATATTGTTTTCTACAATCTTTAAGTTTTCCACTATCATGGACTTCACCTTCTGATATTTATAAGATATTTACAATCTACTTTATCATATAATATATTGTCAAATTTAGCTATATATTTCTTTTATATTTCCGCTTTAGCTCTAAAAATTCCTGCTAAAAAAATTCAGCTATTATTTTAACTCCATTATGGCACAAATACGACCTGTTTTTCCTTTATCTGCACGATAAGAAAATAATACCTCACTATTGCAACAAGTGCAAACATCTGCAAAATCAATATTTTCTGGTTTAAGCCCTGCTCTTATGAGCATTAGAGCATTAGCTGTGCATAAATCCAAATGGTATTTTCCTGTTGAAGTATTTTTTTGTAAAATCATATCGCTTCTATCTTTAAAAGTATGCTTAAATTTATCTGCAACTTCATCGCCAATTTCATAGCAACAAGCACCGATAGAAGGTCCTACAGAAGCTACGCATTTTCTTGGATTCGTTTCAAACGCTTGAGCCATTGCCTTTACAGTATGTAATGCTATAGCTCCAACAGTGCCACGCCAACCGCCATGAGCTACGCCAATAGCGTGATGTTCTTCATCGTAAATCATAATCGGTGTGCAATCAGCAAAAAACAGCGATAAACTCACCTCTTTAACATTCGTAATCAAAGCGTCTGTATCGGAAATCGTATCTTTAAAAGAAAATGCCCCTGCTCCAATATTATCCTTTGTAACGCAGGCAATGCTATTGCCATGAACTTGTTGACAAGTAGTCATCTTGCTTATATCCAAATTCAGGCCTTCGCAAAATTTCTTGCGATTTTCTACAACATGTTCTGGATTGTCGCCCACGTGAAGAGCTAAATTTAAACCGCCTTTAACGATATCGCTAACGCCATTAAATTTTGTAGAAATAGCATGGGTAACTTTAACTTCCGGAAAAATCGAAAATGTACCATACCATAAATTATTAGCACTGTGTTTTAAACTAAACATAAAAATTACCCCTCCTATTTTCAGCTTATATCTAATCAATTAAATTTCTGATTTTATTTGCAAACACCACATCGTTTGCATTTATCAAAACAACTTATCGTATTCTTTTCATTTAAAGCCATTTCAAGCTCTCGCCACAAATAATCTTTAGTAAAGCCCATGTCCAAGCTATCCCATGGTAAGACTTCATCTTTAGCTCTTTCACGATAGAGATAAGCTTCGCCATTTATTTTAAAACTCTTCAAAGCTCGCTTAAAACCCTTTGCTCCGCCATTTAAATGTGCCTCATATAAGACCTTGCCAATATTGCGGTCGCCTCTTGCCAAAATTCCTTGAATGTACGATTCCTTAGTTGATTCAAACAATACCTCGATATTTTTTTGCGATTTTAAACCAGCTTTAATCTGCTTGAAATATTTTTCTGTTTGTTTTAAATCAGCCATGGCAAGCCATTGAAAAGGCGTGCAAGGTTTAGCTATAAAGGGATTTACGCTCAAAGTCAGACTGCCCTTTGATTTTAGCGATTCCATATATTTTTTCAAAGTAATAGCCAAATCAATAATCGCTTGAATATCGCTTTCATCTTCTTTAGGCAAGCCTACCATGATGTAAAGGCGATAGTTATTTACACCAGCTTTTACACCCATTTCTATAGCTTTGAATAAATCCTCATTTGTAATTCCCTTATTGATTACATTTCTAATTTTATCACTTCCAGCCTCAGGAGCAAGCGTGAGCGTTCTCTGTCCGCTTTGTGCTAAGGCATTTACTAGCTCTTGCGTTACAGAATCTGCACGAAAAGAAGCAACTGACATCGACAAATCGACTTTCCTAATCTTTGCACAAAGTTCATTTATCTGCGGATAATCTGAAATAGCAGGTCCCATAAGACCGACTTTTTTCTTTAAAGAAACTGCCGTTTCTAATTGCTCAGATAATTTTGCTAAACTACGGTGGCGTGGCTTTCTAAAGCAATAGCCTGCCATGCAAAAACGGCAGTGGCGACCACAACCACGAGAGGTTTCTAACAAAAATAAATTAAACTCTGTATTTTGCGTTACAATAACAGTTCTTCCATTGTAATCGTCTAAATTCTGTATCCACTGACGAGAAACTTTTGCAGGAACTTCACTATTTGGCACTATATCTACTAATTTATTATCTTCATCATAATTGTGCTGATAAAAACGAGGGACATATACACCAGCAACTTGAGCCAATTTTAATAATAATTCCTCGCGTGAAAGCCCTTTTTGGCTAAAATCATGGTATACATCTAAGAAATTATTAATCGTTTCCTCACCTTCGCCGATGATAAAAACATCTATGAAAGGCGATAATGGCTCAGGATTAAAAGTAGCACAAGGGCCACCTGCAATTACAATCGGGTCTTTTTCTGTGCGTTTTTCAGCGAGAAGTTCCACTTTGCCTAGCTCTAAGATTTTTAAGATATTAAAATAGTCCATTTCAAAAGATATAGCAAAGCCAATCAGCGGAAAATCAGCAAGTGGCAATTGATTTTCTAAACTCATAAGCGGTGTATTCGTTCTCTCATATTCTTTTAGCTCAGTTTTCTCGGGCAAGAAAAATCGCTCACAAGCTGTATCTTTTCGGCTGTTTATCTGCTCATAAATGATGTGAAAACCTAGGTTAGACATTCCAACAAAATACGAATTGGGATATATAAGAGCAAAATGTTTTCGTATACCAATGGGATAAATGCTATAGCCTTGTTCGCTATCTAAAATTTTTTGCAGATTTTGCTTTAATTTCCAAGTCAATTTAAAATAATTCTCCTCGTCATTTTCTATTCATTAATTCATAAGAAAAAAGCTCACTGACATTAGCCGTGAGCCTTAATAATTTTTATTTAGTCGCGTTGTTAGTATTATTTTTATTCAAAGCATTGAGATTTTCTAGTTCCTGTTTAAAATTATCTATATCTGAGAATTTTCGATAGACAGAAGCAAAGCGAATATAAGCTACTTTATCAAAAGTTTTTAAGTACTTCATTACAACTTCGCCAATAGTCTTGCTTGATATTTCATGTTTCATCGTATTTAACAATTCTTTTTCAATATCATCAGCTAATTTAATGATTTTTTCAGCCGGTATATCTCTTTTATAGCAGGAACGAATAATGCCTTTTAACAATTTTTCTTTATCAAAAACAGCTCGTTTGCCATCATTTTTTATTACCATTAATGGAATTTTTTCTACAACTTCATAGGTGGTAAACCTTTTGCCGCAAGCTGTACATTCACGGCGTCGTCTTATAGAATTACCATCATCGGTAGTACGGGAATCCACTACACGACTATCAGGAGCAGTACAGAATGGACATTTCATAAAGTAAAATCACCCCTAGTTTCTAACTTACTGCATAGCGTATTATTTATTGTTTTGAGCTTAATTTTGTGGTGCATTTGATACTTGTTGCTGTTGAGCTTGTGCTTGAGCTGGTTGTGCATTTGGAGCAGGGAAAGATTTTGTTACTACTGCACCGACATCGCCTAATTTACCAGCAGGCTGACCATTAAAGGTAATATCTACAGCACCAGCATTTCCTACAGTGATATCAATTTGCTGATTAGCTTTCCAATTTAAATTTGTACCTGCTTTTACTGTTTCAGATAATACGATATTTCCATCAACTTTTACTTCAGTCCAGCAATCTTGATTGAACACTGCAACTACTTCACTTCCTGTAACGGGAGCAGGTGGTGGTGTAGGTTCTTGTTGCTCTGCTTGTGAAGAGGTTTGCTCTTGCGTAGTAGGTGTTGGAACTTTAGTATCGCTAGAATCCTTAGATAAAGACAAGTAGCCAATCGCTCCACCGATTATAACAACGATGATGATGATAAGCAGTACAATATTTTTCTTATTTCCTGAACTTTGAGCTTTCAAATACTGCTCATCAGTTGCAAAAGAATTGATAGAACTTACTTTTGTATCTGATTTAGCTTTATTTGCAGGCTTTGCAGTTTTTTTGCTATCTTTTTCAACTTTTTGTTCTACTTCTTTATCAACTTTAGCTGTTTCAACTTGTTTTACAGCTTCTTTAGCTGTCAAAGCTTCATTTGCAGAGGATTTAACTTCACTAGAATTTTTTGCACTATCGCTGTTTTTCAATTCTACTTGTACATCTGAAGGTTGAATATTTGTCTGATTTTTTTCCGCTTTATACTGTTCAATCAATGCTTGTCCATCTAAACCCAAGAACTTAGCATACGTTTTGATAAAGCCTTTGCAAAATACATCTCCTGGTAATTTGCCATAATCTCCTTTTTCGATTGCTTTTATATATAATTTACGGATATTAGTTCCCTTTTCAATATCACTTAAAGATAGATTTTTTTCTTCACGTGTTTTGCGTAATAAATCACCCAACATTAAGAGTTCACCTTCCATTCACTTTTCACTTTTATTATTATTATAAAAGTTATTATACAATAAGATAGTTTATAAATAAAGTTCTTCTTTGCGAATATATTGTTGTACCTGTTCAGTCGTTATATATTGAATAGAATAACCTTTTTTTATACGTTCTCGAATATTTGTAGAAGAAATTTCTAATTCAGGTGTTTCTAATATATGCATATTATAATCTGTATAGTTTTGTTCAATAATAGCTAAATCAGGAATGTAATTTGGTCTTTTCGTTACGACAAAATTACACATTTTTAATAATTCATCAATTTGACGCCACGAGGGTAATTCATTTATACAATCTGCACCGATGATAAAGTACAGCTCCACCTCATCACCGTATAATTTTTTCAAATCCCTAATCGTATCTATCGTATAGGAAGGACCTGAGCGTTCCATTTCAATAGGAGATACTTCAAAATGAGGATTTGAGCAAGTAGCCAATAAAGTCATATTAAAACGGTGTTTAGCAGAAGTCATCACACTGTCTTTATGCGGTGGATTAGCCGAAGGAATAAATAAAATTTTTTCTAAATTGTATTCATCCCAAACAGCCTCTGCAATCATCAAATGTCCTATATGTATCGGGTCAAAAGTTCCGCCCATAATACCTATTTTTCTCATTTCATCATCTTCCATCAAGAAATCTACAAAAATAACTACAATAATTCGGACTTATATCATAAAAAATATGCTAATACTGATGAGATAATAATTGTTAAAACTATAACAATTATTATCGCACGAGTATAATCTAAAATATCATGTCTGCCTTTGGGAGTTTTCCAATAATCTTTAATTACTCTCAAATAAGCATTCCACTTTGCCATTATCTGACTTGCCCTTCACCGTAGATTAGATATTTCATCGTAGTGAGTGCTTCAAGTCCCATTGGACCTCTTGCATGGAGTTTTTGGGTACTTATGCCAATTTCTGCCCCAAAACCAAACTCATTGCCATCTGTAAAACGTGTAGAAGCATTTACATACACAGCCGCAGCATCAATCAATCTCTGAAATTTTAAAGCATTATTGTAATTTGTAGTGATAATAGCTTCTGAATGACCACTGCCAAAAGTATTGATATGCTCAATAGCTTCGTCAATATTATTTACTATCTTAATGGATAAAATCAAATCGCCATACTCTGTTGACCAATCATCATCAGTTGCAGGTTTTATATCAGAATATAATTTCAAACATTTTTCACAGCCTCTGATTTCTACTTTATGCTCTTTTAGTGCTTGGCATATCTTGAGCAAAAATTCATTTGCAGAATCTTGATGAATAAGCACTGTTTCAATAGCATTGCAAACAGCAGGACGAGAAGTTTTGGCATTGATGATTATTTTTGTAGCCATGTCTGCATCAGATTCACTATCGACATAGATATGGCAAATGCCTACACCTGTTTCAATTACAGGTACAGTGCTATGCTCTACTACTCGCTTAATCAATCCTGCACCGCCACGAGGAATAATTACGTCGATATATTTATTTAAACGCATCATTATATCCACTGCTTCATGGTCTGTTATCTTCACAAATTGAATACAGCCTTCTGGCATACCTGCATTGTAGGCAGCCTCTGCCAATACGCTAGATAAAACCACATTGGAATGAATAGCCTCTGAACCGCCACGCAAGATAACGCCATTTCCTGATTTTAAGCACAAACCAATAGCATCTGCTGTAACATTTGGACGAGCCTCATAAATAATACCGACAAGTCCGAGCGGAACGCGAATACAGCGAATGTCCAAACCATTCGGACGACGCATGGACATGATTCCATTACCCACAGGGTCATTTAAATTTGCAATTTGGCGAAGTCCTTGTGCCATTTGTTCAATTCTTTCAGAGGTTAAAAGCAATCTATCCAAAAGTGCATCAGATAATTTTTTCTTTCTCGCATTGTCCATATCTATAGCATTTTCTTGAAGAATTATCTGCGTTTTATTTTCAAGAGCAGTTGCCATAGCCATCAAAGCCTTGTTTTTATCAGCCGATGAAATCACAGCTAATTTTCTAGCTGCAAGGCTTGCCTTTTGAGCTTGAGAGGTAACTGTTTCTTTTATATCTAAATTCATAAAATCACCTATATTTTCTATCAAATACAAATCAAACCATGATTACCATATTATCACGATGAATAACTTCATCGTACACCTCTATTCTTATCAAATCATTATCAAATAAGATAGATTTAAATTCTGAAGTCTGATGTCCTTTTAATTTAGCCAAAATAGCTGAATTGTAATTCACACTGCCACGAGCAATTTCTCTGCCACTTAATGATAAAATGCGAACTGTATTTCCCTTAGAAAAATCTCCGGCAATTTCTCTTATGCCCACAGCAAGAAGGCTTGAACCGGATAACACAGCTTTTTCACAGCCTTCATCTACGATTATATCACCGCAAATCTGCTTGCCAAAAGCAAGCCAAGATTTGCGTCTTTTTAAATGCGTTTCTTTTGCAGGGAAAATAGTGCCTAAATCTTCGCCCTTTATCAGACGACGAATGATATTATCCTCCGAGCCAGAGGCAATTATCATCGTAATACCAGAATTTACAGCGATTTTTCCTGCCTTAATCTTTGTGCTCATGCCACCTGTTCCCATAGCTGTGCCGGCTCCGCCTGCCATTTGCTCTATTTCTGGTGTGATGTGTTTTATCTCGCTCAATAATTTTGCATTCTTATCTTTGCTCGGATTTGCAGTGTAAAGACCGTCAATATCAGAGAGGATAATCAATAAATCTGCGTCAACTAAGGTTGCAACAATAGCCGATAGTGTGTCATTATCTCCAATTTTCAATTCCTCTACAGCTACAGCATCATTTTCATTGATTATCGGAATAACTCCCATATCTAAAAGTGCTGTAAGTGCATTTCGTGAATTGATGTACTGCGAATACTGACGAGAATTTTCTTTTGTCAGTAACACTTGAGCTACCGTCTGCCCGTATTCAGCAAATAATTTTTCGTAAAGATGCATCAACACACCCTGCCCAATAGCGGCAAGAGCCTGTTTTTCAGGAATGGTTTTAGGTCGTTGAGCTTTTTTCATTCGCTCAAGACCTGCACCAACTGCCCCTGAGGACACAAGAATTATCTCATGACCTTGATTGGCTAAATCTGATAATTCACGGACTAGATGTTCGATTTTTTCAATGTTTAATTTTCCTGTAGCATAATTTAAAGTGCTAGTGCCTACTTTTACAATTATGCGTTTTGCTTTTTTTAATTCACTGCGAGATGACATATGCTTTGCTCACTTCTCATCTATATTTTTGTGATTGCTAAAAATTTATTTAGGAAATTCGATTTTTGGTTTTTTAAAGTTGCGTCTCCACAAAAGACCATTGCGACCGATTGTCTGCACAAGGTCAGAATTTACTCTTTCAGCGAGAGTTGTTATTGCCATTTCAACATCTTCAGGGCAATTTTGCAACACGCGAACTTTGATTAACTCACGTTTTTCAATAGCATCATTTGCACTGGCAACTACAGCAGGTGTAATGCCTTCTTTGCCGATGAATACAATAGCTTCCATAGTCATACCTAAAGAGCGTAAATATCTTTTTTGTTTGCCTGTAAGAGAATTTTTTAACAAAGTATATTGCCTCCAATCAATTAATTAATTTTTATATTCAAATTCCATTTCGCCGATGTAAACGCTATCGCCTTCTTTAATGCCTTCTTTGCGAAGTCTTTCATCAATGCTTTTCAATCTCCAAATATATTGGAAACGGCGAATTGCTTCATCATTGCCAAAGTTAGTCATAGCGACAAGTTTTTCTAAGGCTTTGCCTGAAACGATAAATCCTTTACCTGTCATATCACGTTTGATAGTGATATCATCATCAGTATCTTCTTCTGCATTGTAAATTTTTTCAGCAGATTCTTCTTCAACTTCTTCTTGATAATCTTGAAGCATTTGATATACGTATTTCATCAAATCCTGCAAGCCTTCTTTAGTAGCTGCCGATACTTTAAATACTTTCAAACCTTCTTTTTGTGCCATTTCCTCAATGCGAGCTAAATTTTCACTAGCTTGAGGTAAATCAATTTTATTGGCAGCGATTACTTGTGAGCGTTTTGCCAATTTATCACTGTATAATTCAAGTTCTTTATTTATTTTATAGAAATCTTCAACAGGGTCTCTGCCTTCAATTCCAGAAGCGTCAAGCACATGTACAATTACTTTTGTTCTTTCGATATGACGCAAGAAGTCATGACCTAAACCAATACCTTCTGATGCCCCTTCGATAAGTCCTGGAATATCTGCCATTACAAAGTTTTGAGCGTCTCCTAAACTTACAACACCTAAAACAGGCGTAATCGTTGTAAAATGGTAATCTGCAATTTCAGGTCTTGCAGCAGATACGCTTGCAATAATACTAGATTTACCAACGCTAGGATAGCCTACTAAACCTACATCGGCTAATAATTTAAGTTCTAATAAAAGCGTGCGACTTTCTCCTGGTTCGCCAAGTTCAGCAAAAGTTGGAGCACGGTTGGCACTTGTAGCAAATTTTGCATTGCCACGTCCACCACGTCCGCCTTTAGCAACTACTGCTTCATCACCTTCATTTACTAAATCAGCTAAAACTTCATTTGTACTAGCATCTCTTACTAAAGTTCCTGCTGGCACTTTTACAATACAATGTTCAGCATTTCTGCCGTACTGATTTTTAATATCGCCATTGCCACCATTTTTACCTGTGAATTTGCGATGATAGCGAAAATCCAAAAGTGTATTAGTATTTCTATCCACTTTTAAAATAACGTCAGCACCACGACCGCCGTCGCCACCACTTGGGCCACCTTTTGGCACAAATTTTTCACGGCGAAAAGCAGATTTTCCATGTCCGCCGTCACCGGCTTTTACCATGATTTTAGTTCTGTCAATAAATTGCATTTTTCTTTTTTCCTACCTTATAATATAAAATAATTAAATTGTCCTCAATGAATTTTATAAATAATATCTTATGGGACTAAACATACCAAAAAATACATGATTTGTAAAGGGTACAATAAGATTATAGTATAATATATGTAAAGAGGATTTTGCAAGTAATTATTTATCATGAACAAGATAAATCATTTTTCTCATTTATTGCTGAATATATTGCTTTATGCTAAAATATACTCATTGTGCTAGTTCATTTTTTACTGTATAAACAAGCAAACATTGTTCCA
>Cebus_capucinus_imitator_PRJNA485217_SSR118__coassemble_522_pt1 | contig 13752 bp, 13 predicted proteins | sample Cebus_capucinus_imitator_PRJNA485217_SSR118__metabat2_high_PE_012 | metagenome-assembled genome bin Cebus_capucinus_imitator_PRJNA485217_SSR118 | reverse complement strand
CTTTTGATTTATTCAATCACCTTATGCAATTATCCAATGAAATAAAAATATGCAAATACTAATAAACCAAGTACTATGCGATACCAACCAAATGCTTTAAAGTCATTTGTTCTTACATAGCGAAGCAAGAATTTAATGGAGATAATCGACACGATAAATGCTACAACCATACCGACTAATAAAAGCACAATTTCTTCAAAGGTATAGACAAAGCCAAATTTAAATAATTTTAAGGCACTAGCACCAAACATTACAGGAATAGCTAAGAAGAAAGTGTATTCTGTAGCGACAACGCGAGAAGTGCCAAATAAGATACCACCTAAGATAGTAGAGCCTGAACGAGATGTACCCGGAACTAAAGATAATACTTGGAACAAACCGATAATAATTGCTGTTTTATAATCTAAGTGAGCAATATCTGTAATTTGAGGATAGCGACGCTTGTTGTAATTTTCTACAAGGATAAAGAGGATACCGTATAAAACCAAAGTAAATGCTACTACTTGAGCATTCATAAAATGTTCTTCCATATAATCATTAAATAATAGTCCGATTACAGCAGCCGGAATACAGCCTACAATAACTTTACACCACAAAGATATTGTTTGACGCTTTTGTATATACGTTTTTCTTCTCGTAAAGGGATTCAATCTGTCAAAGTTTAAAACTACAACGGCCAAAATTGCACCGAGTTGAATTACCACCAAGAACATATCCATAAAAGCTCGGCTCACATTTAAAGTCATAAACTCATCGACTAAAATCATATGACCTGTGCTACTTACAGGAAGCCATTCTGTCAAACCTTCTACTACACCTAATACAATAGCCTTAATAATTTCTATAGCAAACATAAAGCCTTTATCACTCCTATTTTATTTAATTATGTTTAAATTATACTCTATTGATAAAAAAAAGCATATACTATCTAAATGAAAATAAACTGAAATACACTATTTCACCTAGAAAAAAGAGACCCAAAATCGGGTCTCTTGCTTTAATCTTTAATTTTAATTTAAAATCAGCCTTTACCGCGAACCATATCAATGCCGTCAAATAATTTACTTACAGATTTATTCTGGTAGATACGAGAAATAGCTTCCCCAATAGGAGCTGCCATGGATAAAGAAATAATTTTGCTAGAATGTTTTTCTTCAGGTAATGGAATAGTATTAGTGATAACGAGTTCTTCGAGTGGAGAATCTTCAATACGTTGAACAGCAGGATCACTTAAAATACCATGAGTACAGCAAGCGTATACAGCTTTTGCACCGTGAGCTACGAGTGCTTTTGCTGCTTCACATAAAGAACCAGCTGTATCTACGATATCATCAATCATAACGCAATTTTTATCTTTTACATCGCCAATGAGGCTCATAACTTTTGCACAACCTGGCATAGGGCGACGTTTTTCAATGATTGCAATAGGAGTTTTTAAACGGTCTGCTAAAGCACGAGCACGTGTTACCCCACCAAGGTCTGGAGATACTACGATTAAATCATCGAGTTCTTTTTGCTGGAAATAACTAGCTAAAAGTGGTGCAGCAGCAAGATGGTCTACTGGAACATCAAAGAAACCTTGAATCTGACCTGCATGTAAATCTACAGTGATTACGCGGTCAATTCCTGATGTAGTCATAAGGTTAGCGACTAATTTTGCAGAAATTGGTTCACGACCACGAGTTTTACGATCTTGACGGGAATACGCATAGTAAGGAACAACAGCATTTACACTTCTTGCAGAAGCACGACGGCAAGCATCAGCCATGATTAAAAGTTCCATAAGATTATCATTTACTGGCTGGCTAGTAGGTTGAATGATAAATACATCACGTCCGCGAATGCTTTCACTAATCATTACTTGCGTTTCACCATTGTTGAAATGACCTACAAAAGCATGACATAATTCTACACCAATATACTGTGCAACTTCCTCTGCTAATTTAGGATTGGCATTACCAGTGAGAATACATAATTTTGAGGTATCGAAGTTCATTTTACTCCTCCTGAAATATATAAATAGTATAAATAAATAATTAGAAATATAGCATCTAGCTTAATTTCATTACTCTATGATACTACATTACCAACAAGCTAACAAGATTAATAAAGTTAATATCTAAAATTATTTTTGTTTATTATTTTCTTTTGTCTTTCCAGCGAGTGATATTCACCTGTTTTTCGCGAGCGATAGCGAGCGTATTTTCAGGCACTTCTTTAGTGATGGTAGAGCCTGCACCCACATATCCGCCGTCTTTTACAGTAACAGGAGCAACTAAGTTAGAATTGCAACCGATAAAGCAATCATTGCCAATTGTTGTGCGGAATTTATTTTTGCCGTCATAATTTACAGTGATAGTACCACAACCCATGTTTACGCCACTGCCCATATCAGTATCGCCAATGTAGCTCAAATGAGGAAGTTTTGAACCTTCACCGATATTTGAGTTTTTAACTTCAACGAAATTGCCGATTTTTACTTTATGAGCAAGCTTTGTATTAGGACGAATGTGAACGTATGGTCCCATGATAACATTATCTGCTACTTCACATTCTTCAGCAAAGGTAAATTTAGCTTCTACATTATTGCCCATTTGAACATCTTTAAAATGGCTATTTGGACCTAAAATACAACCTTCGCCAATTTTTGTATTGCCTTCAATCCAAGTAGAAGGATAGATGACTGTATCTTGTCCAATTTCTACATTGCAATCGACATAAGTTGTTTCAGGGTCCATTAAAGTTACGCCTTTTTCCATCAACTCTTTATTTTTGCGTTGGCGGAGAATTTTTTCAGCACCGGATAATTGTTCACGAGAATTAATGCCTAAAGTATCTTGATAATCTTCAGCGATAGAGGCATTTATCTTTTGTTTTTCACTTCTCAAAATAGAGAGCACGTCTGGTAAATAATATTCACCTTGAGCATTGTGATTGTCTACTTTTTTAAGGCTTTCAAATAAAGCTCTGCCTTCAAAGCAATAAATTCCTGTGTTGATTTCATTGATTGCCAATTCACGTTCGCTAGCATCTTTTTGTTCTACGATTTTTTCAATAGAACCGTCTAAATAGCGAATTACACGACCATAGCCAAATGGATTTGGCATAAAAGTAGTGAGTACAGATGCTTTAGCACCAGATTGTATATGTTCTTCATAGAATTTTTTGAGCATATCGCCTCTTACAAGTGGTGTATCCCCGCAAAGTACCATGATAGATACATTTTTATCTTGAATAAGTGGCTCTGCCTGCATAACAGCATGACCTGTTCCAAGCTGTTCTGTTTGTAAAGCGATTTGTGCTTCATCGCCAATTACAGCTTGAACCTGTTCATGACCAAAGCCCACAACTACGATATTATGTGTCGAACCAGCTTCTTTAGCAGCATCTAATACATGCTTTATCATCGGTTTTCCGCCGGCACAGTGAAGTACCTTCGGCAATTTCGATTTCATGCGAGTTCCTTTTCCTGCAGCTAAAATAATGGTAATTAATCCTTCTGATTGCACCTTATTCACTTTCCTTTTCTATATTTCATTTATATTTTCTATTTGTTACCTTTATTATAACATAGTTTTTGATTTAGCTATACGTCTATTAGCTAAATCACATATTTCCTTCAGTATCTTCCATGCTCAAAAGAAGGGTATGTTCTGAGCGTTCCATATGGTATTCTGACGCTTTTTGTGCTCCGATGACATCACCTTGAGCTATCGTATCGACAATGCGACGATGTTCTTCAAGAGTTGCCTCTAAACGCCCTGGATATGCCATGGATTTTGCTCTAAAGCTAGTCAACTGTTCACGAAGATTGCAGATAATGCCAACTAAGCGATTGTTGCGACTTGCTTGATATAAAATATCGTGGAAACGAGTATCTGCTTCGACGATTTTTTCCATATTTTTCTCTTTGATAGCTTCGCCGATGATGACGAGAAGTCTTTGCAGTTCTTCTAATTCATCATCAGTAATACGTTCAGCTGCAAGTCCACTTGCTAGTGAATCTAACGAGGTGCGAATTTCAAAAACTTCGTTTATATCTTTAATAGATAGATTAGAAACATATGTACCACGTCGTGGCATCATGATTACATAACCCTCTAATTCCAATTTGCGAATTGCCTCACGAACAGGTGTGCGACTTACGCCTAGCTGTTCAGCCAAGTGAATTTCCATAAGTCTTTCGCCCGGTTTTAATATGCCTTTTCTAATCGCATCTCTAAGTGTTTCAAAAACAACTTCTCTCAACGGTTGATAGCTGTCTAATTTTATCGGCATCAATTTATTGCTCATTAAAAAAAATCCCCTCTATAATTAAAATCAAATACACAAAAAAATCCTAAATAGCCTTAATCTTATCTATTAGCTCCAACAGTTTTGGTTACGAATACATCAGCGTCAAACTCAAGTTTTATCTTTTCTACAATTTCTTTTGCAACAATTTCATCTTCTACTAGGGCAAATACAGTTGGTCCACTGCCAGACATCATAGCTCTTTTAGCACCATAGGCACAAAGTTTTTCTTTAATACTTTCAATTTCAGGATAAGCCGGTATAGTAACAGCTTCTAAAACATTGCCCATATTATAGCAAATACCTTCTATATCCTTATCTTTAAGTGCTTTTTTCATCATCTCATTGTCAGGGTGTTCTTTTGCCGGAGTTTTATCATAATTTTTATAAACCCATGCTGTAGAAACCTCTAGCTTCGGCTTAACTAAAATCAAATCACTTTCAACCATTTCAGGAAGAGAAGATAAAATCTCGCCCCTACCTTCAGCAAGCATCGTTCCACCTACAATACAAAACGGAATATCTGAACCCAATTTTGCTCCCATTTGACAAAGCTCTTCATTTGAAAGATTCATTTCAAACAATCTATTTAAACCACGTAAAACAGCTCCTGCATCAGTACTACCGCCAGCAAGCCCTGCTGCTACAGGAATATTTTTCTCTAAGGTAATTTTTACACTACAATCTATATCATATGTACGCAAAAATAAATCCACAGCTTTATACGCCAAATTATCCTGCGGTTTTGCTACGCCTTTTACATCACCACAAAGAATAATCTCACCTTTTGTATTTAACTTTTCTACAGTAAGCACATCATGAAGTTCTATAGACTGCATAACCATACTAACTTCATGATAGCCGTCAGCTCGTTTATCTAAAACATCTAAAGTCAAATTTATCTTTGCATTGCCATTAATTGTTATCATGCTAAATTCATCCTAAAAAATATTTTTTGTATCTAAAATACATTCTATTCTTAACAAATTTTATCATTGTACACTCAAAAAGTCTACTATTATCAAGTATCATCAAGGATTGTACAATCAAAAATCCTCACAAAGACAATTTTATTGTGCCAAAAATACAAAAACTGCTACACAAAATAATTCTATGTAGCAGTCAAAATAAAAACCAAGCTATTTTGTTATCTTCTTTAAAATATAATGGCACAAACCAAATAACACAATCATATATATAATCAATATACCGACAGATAATAGCGAAACTTCATTTCCATGAGAAATTGCCCTCAAAACTGTACTCGTATGCGTAAGTGGCAAAAGCTCAACAAAATAATGAATCACCATCGGCAATTTATCTGTGTTAAAAAAGGTGCCACACAAAAAGGACATGGGAAGCAAAATATACGTATTAAATCTTGCCATATCTTCAAAAGTTTGCACTGTCATAGCTGCATAAAAACCAATTTCAGCAAAGATTATGCAATTAAAAATCAAAATCAAAATAAACAGCGATGTAATATTTAAATTTGCTCCAAATAAATACGCCAATATCACAATTATTGCCGAAGAAATCATACCACGAAGCACTGCTGCCAAAATCTTTCCACAGGCAAAAGCAATCGGCTTTATAGGCGAAACTAAATATTCTTCTAAGGATTTATGGTAAACTTTTTCCGAATGTACAGGAGTTAAACTGTTAAAAGCTATATTCATCGAATTTAATGCTAAAATACCTGGCACTAAAAAGTCTAAATACGAACCTGTGCCACCTGTGCTGATACTGCGACCTAATCCCCAGCCAAAGGCAACCATGTACAAAATCGGTGTAACCATACGGCTTAAAATAAATTTCACCATGCGGTGCTTTAGCACAATCCAATCTCGCCAAAATACAGTCCAAATATCGTAAAGCACTTAGTTCACCGTCTTTCCTGTTAATTCTACAAATACATCTTCTAAATTCGATTTGCGAAGGATTGTATCTGTAGCTAAAGTCGAAGCAAAATTTGCTCCCTCTAAGCGAGAATTAAAAAATTTGTATTCTCTACCCACTTTTCCATCCCACTCTACGACAAATTCGCCAACTTGCTTGCAAAGCTCTTTCGGTGTATCTAGCTTAATCAATTTGCCCTTATTTAAAATTGCCACACGATTGCACAAATTTTCCGCCTCTTCAATGTAGTGAGTTGTAAGCACAACTGTTACACCGTCTTTAGGAAGTCGCCTTATCAAATCCCAAATGCGACGGCGAACTTGCGGGTCAAGTGCTACAGTTGGCTCATCTAAAAATAAAATCTTAGGATTGTGTATTAATGCCCTAACGATTAAAAGACGACGTTTCATCCCACCAGATAATCTCTTTACACTGTCATTTACTCTATCTTGTAAATCTACATATTCTAAGAGTTCACTGATTTTTTGCCTGCGAACTTTTGTCGGAATATGGTGAAGCCTGCCGTGCAATTCCATATTTTCGCCAACTGTCAAATCTTGGTCAAAATTGATATGCTGTGGCACAACGCCAATCAACTTTTTAATCTCTAAGCTATTTGATAATACATTTTTATTATCGTATAAAATAGTGCCACTCGTCGCTTGAGTCAACATAGTGAGCATTCTAATAGTTGTTGTCTTACCTGCACCATTTGGGCCTAAAAGACCAAATATTTCTCCGTCATTAATCGTCAAGCTAAGATTATCTACAGCTGTTTTTTCGATATTCTTTCCGTCTTTGTTTTTTGAAGGAAACTTTTTTACTAATGAATCTAAAATCAGCACAAACTCAACTTCTTTCTAACATATTTTCTAAAATCAATCTAAATCTAATGACACTGGAAAAATAATTTTATCTTCAGGGTTAGCACAATTTTGATACATATCCGCCCTAACTTTAAATACAGTAGATAAATTGGCTACGTCTAAAACCTTCTGTGGCTCACCTTGAGCGAACACTTTTTTATCTTTGATGATGACGATATCGTCTGCATACATTCTAGCATGATTGATATCGTGAAGAACCATAACTAATGTCATATGCTCTTTAGCGTTAAGCTCTGTTACAATTTGCATAACTTCTAATTGATGAGCTATATCCAAATACGTCGTCGGCTCATCTAAAAGCAAAATTTTAGGCTGTTGAGCTAACGCCATCGCAATCCACGCTCGCTGACGCTCTCCACCCGATAAAGTGCAAACCAATCTATCTGCCATGTGCGAAATCTTCGTCTTTTCCATAGCTTCATCAATAATTCTCTTATCTTTATTGCTATTTTCACTTTTAAACAAGGAACGATACGGAAATCTACCATACGATACCAACTCTTTTACCGTCAAATCAGTAGGTGTGCTCGAACCTTGAGGTAAAATCGCCAACTTGCGAGCAATCTTTCGACGAGAGATATTTTTAATATCTTGATTATCTAATAAAATTTTGCCTGTATAACTGCGATTTAAGCCGGAAATTGCCTTCAGTAGTGTAGACTTACCACAGCCATTAGGTCCTATAATAGCCGTGCGTTTTCCCTCTTTAATATTGATATTGATATCGCTTAAAATAGTTTTTTCATTTATCTTTATCGTGAGCTTTTGCGTTGATAACATCATAATTCCTTTCTCAATAAAAATAAAAAGAACGGAGCACCAAGTACCGCCATAAAAATCCCTACTGGAAGTTCCATAGGAGCAAACCCAACTCGAGCAAAAGTGTCACTGTACGTAACAACTGCTATCCCTAAAAGAGCTGAAGATGGAATTAAAAAGCGATAATCTGAACCAACTAATAATCTTGCGGTATGCGGTACGATAAGACCGACAAATCCCAAAAGACCTGCAACAGATACTGCACTAGCAGCGAGCAATGCTCCAATAGCCGTCAGCAAAATGCGAGTAAGTTCAACATTTACACCAAGACCTCTAGCAATGTCATCGCCTAATTGCAAGATATTCAGATGGCGAGAACCTATCATTGCCAAGATAAAACCAAGGATAGCATAAGGCAATATTATCTCTACATGAGGCCACGAACGAGCGGATAACCCGCCGACCATCCACATCAAAGCACCATGAACTCTATCGCTGTATAAAATCAAAATCGCTGAAATGCCTGCACCTAAAAAAGCTGATACAGCTACACCGGCTAAAATAATGCGAAGCGGACGAATTCCATTTTTCCAAGCGAGCAGATAAATGCACACCGCAGCGAGCATTGCCCCAAAAAAAGCAACAGGCGTAATCAAATACTCTAGTGCAGGAAATAAGACGATAATCAAAATACCGCTAAGACCTGCCCCTGAAGAAATCCCTATGATATGAGGGTCCGCTAGTGGATTTTTCATCACAGCTTGCAAGATAGCCCCTGCCATAGCTAAGTTCATGCCGACAAGAGCTGCTACAATCGTTCTAGGCAAGCGAATATTCATCAAAATTTGCTGATGTGAACCCATTGCATTATATAAAACCATATTTTCAAGTTCATTAAATGGAATAGCGACAGCACCGCTCATAATGCTACACAAAAAGCCTGTAAAAGCCAAAATGGCGAATACTACCATCATCAGTATTCGCCATTTGTTAATCGCTATGCCAAATTTTTTATTTTCTTGCATAGTCATATCAATTCACCATTAAATTAAAACTCAAAATCTATCAGGATATACTAATTTCGCCATAGTTTCTACAGCCTCAGGATAATGAATTCCCGGACTCAATAAAAATAGTTCCTGTGGCAAGAAATGCACTTTATGCTCTTTAACAGCAGGCAAGGACTGCCAAGCAGGATTGCTTTCAACATTATCTGTCATGGATTTTTTAATTGTTTCCATTTTACCCATGCTAGTTACAAAGATAATATCCGGATTTTCTTGCACTAAAACCTCTAAACTATACGGTGCAGCAGTAGGATTATCTTCAAGCGGAGTCGTTCCTGCTGCTACATTAATAAATCCTAAAATATCCGATACAGAACCTGCAATACTGCCTTCAAGTTGTACAGTTACATTTTGGGCTGTGCTATGCAAAATAGCAATACGCTTTTGCTCTTGAGGTAATTTTGCCTTGATATCTGCAATTTTTTTGTCCATTTCATCATTTAAAGCCTTCGCTTTATCGCTATTTCCTGCAATTTTACCTAAAACATCTACGGTGTGTTTTACTTGGTCGTAAGTACGCATTTCAAGAACGATTACAGGGATATTATTATCTTCAAAAGAAGCTACAAATTTATCGTTCATGCCTTTATAGGCGATTACTAAATCAGGCTTTTGCTCGATGACTTTTTCAATGTTAATATTGTACACATTGCCTACTTCTGGCAAAGCTTTATCTTCTTCTGATATGCCCGTCTTTGCCGACACTCTAGCGACCACCTTGCCATCAACTGCATGGAGTGGTTCTAAAAAAGAGGCTGATAATGGTACAATTCTTTCCGGTTTTTTATCAAGTGTTACTTGTCTTTGGTTATCGTCTGTAATCGTTAAGTAACCACTTGAACTTTCAGAACTAGAACCTTCTTTTGTATCTCCACAGCCTGCTAAAATAGCTGTGCAAAACAACACTAGCAATGCTATAGCAAATAGCTTATTTATACTTTTCATCGTAACACTTCTCAAAGACGATTAAATGCCTTTGCTCCTTCTAGTTAAAATAGTGGACAAGTAATTTAATTTTTTATCTTTCTGTGCCTGTAAATCAGTTATAACTTCTTCATCAGGAAGGCCACAACGGCTCACAAGAACGGCATTTTCTGCCATTTCATTTTCCACTAAAGAATCCACTATTTCAGAGTAATTTTTATAAACCTTCATCAAAACTACATTGTTCGATACAGATAAAGCTTTATCAATAGTTTCTTCATCAGCAGTTGCAGGAATAACACTTATGACATCATTTCCTTCAACTAATGGATAGCCAAGCTTGCTTCCGATAGCACAAAAAGCTGGCACACCTGGAATAGTTTCGATATTGATATTTTTTTCTTTAGCTAAAAGGCGATACACATAAATATAGGTGCTATAAAACATTGGGTCGCCTAAAGTTAAGAAGACTACATTTTTACCCGCTTCTAATAAAGCTAAAATTTCTTCTTTATTTTTCTGCCAAGCATCTGTAGTTTCAAAATTCACTACCATAGGAAATACCTGATAGACAATTTCAATATTTTCTTTTAAATATGGTTTAGCAATGCTAAGTGCTACACTGCCATCTTTTTTTTCTGTCTTTGGTGCGATTAAAACATCTGCTTTTTCAATTGCTTTAATCGCTTTCATTGTCAATAATTCTGGGTCTCCAGGGCCTACTCCAATACCATAAAAAGTTCCTGCCATAAAAAATTCCCTCCTGCACAAAAAGGTATGTGGACAAAATTCGCCACATACCTTTTGATTTTACTTTAATACTTAATCAATTTATGTTTTAGCAACAATTATTTAAGCGAAATACACTGCTATAATTTTACACTCGACACTATATGCCGTCAAGTGCGTGCTAAAGATATTGCATTAAGCAAGATTTTTTAATTTTTATTTAGCTTCAAGAGCTTCCCAAGATTCATTCGCTCTGTCTACGAATAACTGACGAACATTTTCATTTTCGCCAAGGCCATGAATGTAAGGAGTTACTTTAAAGCCTTCGTTTTGGAGAATAGTTTTATGAGAATCTTCTTCGTCGCCTGCCATATCATTATTAGCATGGTCGCCTGCAACCATCATAAGAGGCATTAATTTGATATTTTTTACGCCTTTAGCTTTTAACTGAGGGATTACATCTTCTAAAGAAGGCCAACCTTCAACTGTGTAAATCATAACTTTACTATTGTAGAGTTTGTTTAATCGGTCTTGCATTACAGAGTAGTAAGCATTAGATGGGTCTGGAGTACCATGAGCCATGATTAATACAGCGTCTTTTTTGCCTAATTCTTCAGGTTTAATTTGAGAGCTTAATGCACTCATAGCAGATTCTACATCATCACGCTGACCTTCTTGACCCATCCAATACATAAGAGGTGTGCCAATAGTCATTTTTTTGAACTGTGTTTTGTAGATATCGTAAACTGCTGTTTTATAAGAGTATTCCATGCCAGGAATTACATCTAAAGAAGTGAGTGCTACGCGGTTATAACCTTCAGCTTTAAGCTGAGCTAATGCTTCTTCAGGAGTAGGAATAGTAATACCTTCATTAGCTTTTACGCGGTCAATGATGATATGAGAAGTAAATGCTAATACAACTTTAGTATTCGGATGAGCTTTTTGAATTTCGTTTACAGTAGCTTCAATAGTTTTAGCACGGGATTCTTTGAAAGTAGTACCAAAACTCATAACTACGATAGCATCTTTATTAGGTGCTTTTTGAAGTTCAGCGTCAGTTGTGTTGTAAGTACGAACGCCAATTTCAGATGCCTGTAAAAGTGCAGGTGTAGCATCTTTTACTTCTGAATTTAAGCTGTAGCCAGCACCAAAAGATGTAGCAGATACACCCATTAAAGAAACACAAGCCATAGAAGCGATTAACATCTTTTTCCATTTAGATTTCATAATATCTATCCTCTCTGGTAAAACCTGTAATAAAAATTTTTAAAAATAAAAATGGACCCTCTGCGCGCTTTGAAGGTCCATTTGGTATTCGTATGATTAAAATACTAAAAAAATCTCCTACCTATCTCTCGCAGGTCATAACGGTGATTGTCAAACAGGCAGTTCTTCTGACTCAAGTTCATAGCTTCTCCAAACCTTCCCAAGCAAAAAACCCAGTGGTATTTCTTGAAGTTGCTCCCTTTCACAGCGGCGGGACCGTCGCAGCTTTTACTGCATTCTCTATTAAGTCCAAATTGGACACCTATTCCACTTCGTTATTAAATTTTATATAAACAAAATTAATTTTCCTATAATTGTACTGTTTTAACTGTACCATTATACACTTCAGATGTCAAGCGAATAACTATTAATTTTGAAAATATAAGATAGATTATAATAAATGCATTCCACATTCTTCCATGAGTTTTTTCGCTTCGACATATTGAGCTATAGCTTTTGCTACCTGTTGAGCATCTTTCATTGCAACAACAACTGTAGCAGGTCCATTCACAACATCACCGCCAGAGAAAACACCATGACGCATAGTCATGCCATAAGGTTTTTGGCGAGTGATGACAAAGCCATTTTCATCTATATCAATTCCTTTAGTAGAATCTACAATTCTGCTTGCCGGTTTTTGTCCAACTGCGATGATTATTTTATCTGCTGGAATTGTAACTAATTCATCTGTATCTACAATCTTATCTGCTTCTTCATCGTATTTGCGAATAGTGCAAGTAAGCCCTGTAGCAATGCTAGTACCTTCTACTTTGCTAGGCCCTAAAAGTGGCAGGATTTCTACGCCTTCAGCTTTAGCTGCATCTGATTCAGCTTTCAGTGCCGGCATATCTTCTTCACGGCGACGATAGATAACTTTTGCTGATTTTGCTCCCATACGCATAGCTGTGCGAGAAGCATCCATAGCTGTATTTCCTCCGCCGATTACGATTACATTATCGCCTTCTTTTACTGGAATTTCACTACTGCTTACGCTACCGCTGTTTACAAATTCTACAATCTGCAAGAAATATGTAGCTTGCAATACCCCGTGCAAGCCAATTCCTTCGATATTTAAAGTCTTAGCCAATGCATTTCCTGTTCCAATAAAGATAGCATCGTATCTGTCATTGAATAAATCATCTACTGTGAGTTTTGGGCCTACCATTACATTAAAGCGAAATTCTACGCCCAGCTTTTCAATGCGTTTTGCTTCACGTCTTATAACTTGTTTTGGCAAGCGAAAATCCGGTATGCCGTACATCAAAACGCCACCTGCTTCAGGTTGAGATTCAAATACAGTAACTTTAAAGCCCAATTTTGCCAAGTCCCCTGCAACTGTAAGACCTGCAGGCCCACTGCCAATTACGGCGATTTTTCCTGCCTGTGCTTTAGCGATATTCGGTGTTACTAAATCAAGTTCACCGTCCATATCTGCAATAAATCTTTCGATTTTACCGATTTTAATTCCATTCCCTTTTCTGCCCAAAATACAAGAACCTTCGCACTGGCGTTCATGTGGACAAACTCGACCGCAAACGGCTGGCAAATTGCTCTTTTCAGCGATAATTGTACTAGCTTTTCCTAAATCACCTTGAGATAAGGCATGAATAAATTCTGGAATATTATTGCTTATGGGACAACCTGTTCTGCACATCGGTTTTTTACAATTTAAACAACGCTTAGCTTCTTTGATAGCTTCACGAAGTGTAAAGCCATTAGCATCGTATTCCATAAGCATTTCTGTACGATTTGACATATAACTCACCTCTATGAATATAACACAAAATTATTTATTTAAATTATATCACATTTAGAGCTAAAGCATAATTATTTTAATTTAGCTCGATTAATTTATGTGATAAAATAAAGATAAATAACTCATTGTGCTAGTTCATTTTTTACTGTATAAACAAGCAAACATTGTTCCA
>Cebus_capucinus_imitator_PRJNA485217_SSR118__coassemble_515_pt1 | contig 13901 bp, 11 predicted proteins | sample Cebus_capucinus_imitator_PRJNA485217_SSR118__metabat2_high_PE_012 | metagenome-assembled genome bin Cebus_capucinus_imitator_PRJNA485217_SSR118 | reverse complement strand
GTTAGCTCATCAATTTTTATTCACATTTCAAAAATATATTAATACTTATTATGTATATTAATATAATCTAATAATAATATATATATATTATTAATTCAACAAAAATTGCACTCTACCATCTAAATATCACCCTAAAAGATATTAAGCATACCTAAAATCAATCCTGCAATACCCGAGCCCAAGAGAACTTTTATTACCCCTATCTTGCGTCTTACAGCAATAAACGAACTAATTAAAACAATCACGCCTAAAAAATCTACATCAGCAAAATTAGCTGGTATTTTTTCACTATTCCACAATGCCAATAAAATAAAACTGACACCTGCAGAACAGATGAGTGCTACTACAGCCGGACGAAGTCCATTTAAAATTCCTCTGATGACGCCTATATTTCCATATTTAAAAAATAGTTTTGCTAAAATAATCCCCAAAATAAACGAAGGCATAACAAAACCTAAAGTGGCAACAATAGCACCCAAAAATCCAGCGACTTTCATTCCGACAAAAGTTGCAGCATTTATGCCGATAGGTCCTGGCGTCATCTGTGAAATAGTAAAAATATCTACAAATTCACTCATGCTCAGCCAATTATGCGTATCTATAACTTGTGCTTGAATAAGTGGCATGGACGCATATCCACCGCCAACACAAAACAACCCAACTTGAACAAAACTCCAAAATAAATCCCAATAAATCATCTACAATCACCTACTTATCAATCATCTTATTTATCGTATTTTTTATCTCGCATTAAAATTAAACCGATTATCCCATCAACAATAATCAAATACATAACATTGATATCTGTAAGAAAACTAATTAAAAAAGTAAATAAAACTATAGCTAGAGATAAAATATATCGCTTTTTTAATTCTTTTTTCAATAAATCGTAAGCAACGCTGATAATCAAAGCCGTTGCTCCGCACTGCATACCTTTTAACAGCAATTTTATATACGGATTTGAGGCGAATAAATTGTAAAATATGCAAACTACAGATAGCGTAATAAGTGGTGGCAATACAGTTGCAATCAAAGCTGTAATCGTCCCCAAAATGCCCCTCATTTTATAGCCTAAAATGACAGCCGAATTAATTGCCACCACTCCCGGCATAGATTGAGCGATAGCCACTAAATCAAGTGCGTCCTTTTCTTTAATCCACTTAAATTCATCTACGTATTTTGCTTTTAACAGCGGAATGATTACAAAGCCACCGCCAACAGTAAAAGCACTGATGATAAACGTCGATTTAAATAATTTCCAATAAAAATTTTGTTCTTGTTTTTCCATAATCCATTCCTCACTAAAAAAATTGCTAAAACCAGAATTACTTCCGATTTTAGCAAAATAAATTAAAATACTGTTTTTATCTCACCAATAATATCTCCACGATGATTTTTCAATACTGGCGGATACATTTTTAAGAGTTCGTCCTCTTCTTTTTCATCTATAAAATCAAAATGCTTTAACATTGCAATGACCATTGGGGTAACAGCAGCATAACTTCCATCTTCGATTTTAAAAGCAATGCCTGCTTTTTTCTCGCGAGAGGCAAGGCAATAAACTGCATCTGCTCCAATCTTAGCCAAAATGCGACCATTAGTTAATTGTGTTACGGCTTTATCAATTCTGCCTGTACCAGATACCATTTCAGGATAAGCGAGCATTGTATCGCGAATTTTTATCGCAGCTTCTGTATATTCTCCCCAATTTCCTTCTTCAGCATTGGCAAGTCTAGCATATGCATAAGCCATTTTATCAAGTGGCAAATAAAATACAGGAACACCGCAACCATCAATGCCGATTTTTAATTCATCTTCGTTTATACCAGCAGACATAGCGACGATTTTGTGAATTATTTTTTGTGATTCATGCTCTGGTTTGATATAATCTTCAAACGGAATTTCCAAAAGCTGGCAAAGAGCAATAATCGCTGTATGCTTGCCTGAGCAAGGATTGTTTAATACAGTAGGTCTTAGATTGTTTTTCACTAAATCTTTAAAAGCCTTACCACTCATTGGACGGGCAACACCGCAATTTAATGCTTCAACAGATACGCCAATTTTTTCCAAAATAGATAACACAACTTCTTCATGCATTTTTTCTCCACTGTGGGAAGAAGCAAGTATTGCCAATTCTTTTTGCGTTAAATTGAATTTTTCAACGCCACCTAATTTTACAAATTGCAATAACTGAAATGGCTTGGCAGCACTTCGCCAAAACATTGGCAAATGCTCATTGCCCACTTTATCTATGATATTTCCATTAACATCGACACAAACTCCATCTCCACGATGAATATTTTCTACAAAATCACCTCGTGTATAATGCAGTAATTCTACGCTCATCATTTCACCTTCTAATTAATTATAATTTTTTAATTTATCATATCACAACATGAAAAATTTTCACAGCAATTTATTTGATTTTAAACAGCTAGACTATTATAATTAAAAGGTATAGATTAATAAATTTTATCAAAAAAATAGCAAAGAGTTGATTATAAACTATGGGATTAGATTTAGCTATAACGGCCTATTTAGCATTCGTCTTCGACTGCATAATCGGCGACCCTTACACAAAATATCACCCTGTCGTACTCATGGGAAAATTAATTGATTTCCTAGATAAGCACCTGCGAAGAGATGATTCATCAGAGCCTACAAAACTTTGCTGTGGCTTTATCTTAGTTGTCCTCGTCCTTGGTGTTTGCATGGGAATTACATATGGCATAATTTATCTAATGGAAATTTGCAACGTGCCTCATTGGATAAATATTATAGTTCAGGCGATAATTTTATGTTTTATGATATCGCCAAAATCTCTAGCAAAAGCGGGCAATCAAATTTACGACGAATTAGCCTCGGGAAATTTAGCAGGTGCTAGAGAAAAAGTAAATTACATCGTAAGTCGTGATGCCAATCAAATGGACGAAAAAGATATTACACGTGCCACGATAGAAACGGTGGCAGAAAATACAGTTGACGGCATTATCTCGCCATTTTTCTTTTTCTTTATCGGTGGTTTACCTCTAGCCGTACTGTATCGAGCAGCCAATACAATGGACGCTATGCTTGGCTACAAAAACGATAAATATTTATACTTTGGCAAAGCAGCTGCCCGTGTAGATGATGTATTGAACTTTATTCCAGCTAGAATAACAGGCTTTTTATTTATCCTCTCTTCATTTTTGTGTGGATTTAATTATAAAAATGCCCTGAAAATGATGCTTCGTGATGCCAAAAAACATCCAAGCCCTAACGGTGGATATCCTGAAGCAAGCGTTGCCGGTGCTTTAGAAATTAGATTAGGTGGCATAAATTATTATTTTGGCAGGCAAAGTTTCAGAGCGTTTATGGGAGATAAAATTACTTCATTAAAAGCTATTCACATACGGCAGACAATCCGCTTGATGTACAGCGTTTCAACTATATTCGTAACTATCACTGGCATTTTAATCGTGCTTATCAGTAAATACCACGAACTTTATGGATTTTTTAATTTGTAGATAAAGAGGGAATATATATGGCTCAAGATAATGGATATGTACATGGACTTACGATTGTCCACACAGGAAATGGCAAAGGAAAAACAACTGCTGCTCTAGGTCTTAGTATTCGAGCTTGGGGCGAAGATTTAAAAGTTTTAATTTTGCAATTCATCAAAGGCGGTTGGAAATACGGAGAATTAAAAGCCTTAGAAAAATTTGCTCCAGACATAACGATAAAGCAGTGCGGAGAAGGATTCACTCGCCGAAATAATACAGATATCAAAAAACATCAAGAATCTGCTATGAAAGCTCTTGATAAAGCAAAAGAAGAAATGATGAATAATCATTGGGATATGATTATCTTAGATGAAATAAATTACGCTGTGGATTTTAATTTAATCCCTGTAGAAAAAGTCCTAGACTTAATCGAAAATAAACCCGATAAATTGCACCTCGTTTTAACAGGCAGAAATGCCAAAGAAGAAATTATCGCTAAAGCTAATCTAGTAACTGAAATGAAAGAGATTAAGCACCCTTTTAAAGAAGGCATTAAAGCTCAAAAGGGAATTGAATTTTAAAAAAATAAAATGGAATTGTACACTTTAAGTCTAAGTGATACAATTCCATTTTCTATTTTATAAATTTGTCTATAGCTTGCTTTAATTTATCTATAGCTTCAACATCATTTTCTTTTACAGCGTCAACTAAACAATGTTCGATATGGTCTTGCAAGATAATCTTAGATACATTATTGATAGCTGAACTTACAGCTGAAAGCTGAATCAATACATCACTGCAATCTCGCCCTTGCTCTACCATGCGTTTTACAGCGTTTAAATGACCAATCGCCCTAGAAAGGCGATTTAGTACAGCTTTTGTCTGCGTGTGAGTATGCGTATGGCCATGATGAGTATGCGTTACTCCGTCATGAGTGTGTGTATACGCTACGACATTATCCTCTGTATTTTCTCTATCCATGACATAAATCTTCCCTAGCTGTAGATTTATTTGCTAGATAAAGTTGCTTTTGCAATTCATTAAATTTTTCCATGGACATCACTACTAAATTTTTGCCACTACTTCTTTGCACAATCAAAGCTTCTTTTTTATCTACAACTTCGTCAGCATACAATGTAAATTCATTCAATAAATCTGAAGACGCAACTACTTTCATTAAAATTACCTTCTCTCTATCTAATCATCAACATGAGGAAATGCCTAGTCGAGGGTGTTTTACGGGCTTTAAACTACGTCTGATGATAATTGCTAGAGCCTCACTCATTGAAATATCTTCTCTTTTCCGCTCCACTTCAAAAACACACAAGGGATTTATTACACCAATTTCCGAAGCTGGCATATATACATATTCACTATTTTTATTATCGCCATAGATTACACCATCTAGCAGTTCTGATTCAATCAAAGTTTTCATAAAACCTCACTAAATATCAACAAAATTTAATGTTTTAACGCTAAAACATATTTTTTCGCCACAGTACGGTAGCACAAAGAGCAGCCAAAATTATCGCCATGATACAAATATCAAAAAAGGCCAAAGGATTATTCGTCAATGGCACATCTACATTCATGCCAAAAAAACTTGAAATGAGTGTAGGAATAGCCAAAATAATTGTCATCGCTGCCAAAAATCGCATTACTAAGTTCAAATTGTTTGACATTATCGAAGAAAAAGTATCTGCAAGACGAGCCAAAATCGTGCTGTACATTTCAACCATTTCACGAGCCTGTTTATTTTCAATAATTACATCTTCCAATAAATCTTCATCTTCTTCGTACAACTTAATGATATTTTGTAAATTGTGATTTGAGCGTAACCTCATCAATTTTTCAAGCACCGCACCATTAGAACGAAGCGAGGCATTAAAATAAGTCAAACCCTTTTGCAATTCCAAAAGTCTAAGTATTTCACGATTTTCTGTCGACTCACGCAAACGCACTTCTATTTCATCAGATAATTTATCAATTTGGCGAAGGTATTTCAAATAATACGTTACCGATTTGTACAAAATCTGAAAGAGAAACCTTGTCTTTTTAAAAGTGCGAAAAGAGCGATACGTTCTCTCATTAAAATCTGAAATTACAGGAGTATCCTCTAAACAAACTGTGATGATATAATCTGGCGTTAAAATAATTGCAAGAGGCAGTGTATCGTACGTTTCAAAAGTACGCATAACTGGCACATTTGTTAAAATCATGACAGAATTATCTTCAATATCTGTATGTGAACGTTCTTCATTATCCAGTGCAGAACGCAAAAAATCAGGTTCAACTTCTGTTAAATTTCCCACAACTTTTAATTCGTAGGGCGTAGGTGCTACAATATTTATCCATGCTCCTTTTTCCAAAGTCTTTAAATTCAATTCTTGCAAAGGTCCTGATTCCATGGATTTATATATTTTTAACATGCGATAGATTGCTCCCTTCTTTGAATCTACCACATATCAGCTTTAATCTTTGCAAATTTTATTGCAAATAATTGCATTTATAAAACAGCGATAGCTGTAAAATAGATGTAGTGGTAGATTATCCTTTAAATTAAATTGTCCTATTGTAAAATAATACCTATTACCCTCCGGATAATCGTCCATTACCATTCACCGTCCTCTATTTTCGCTGTTATCTATTCACAATCTAGGCTCTATTTTTGCCGTACAATTAAGTATAATTCATCTAATTCAAGTTATCAAGCTATATAATTTTTTAGTTGACAACTATCCAAAAAAATTGCTATACTAATATAGCAACTAATGGAGAGGTGTCCGAGTGGTTTAAGGAGCTGGTCTTGAAAACCAGTGATTCCGAAAGGGACCGTGGGTTCGAATCCCACCCTCTCCGCCATAAAAAATACAACACAGATGTTTAGACGTCGCTAATTCTCGTTAGAGGATTGAGCGACTTTTTTTGTATATCAAACACTATTTTAAAACGAGGATTTTATCATGTTAGAATTCATTATCGGACGAGTTGGCACAGGCAAAAGCACCTATTGCCTAAATGCTGTAAAAGAAAAGCTCCATAAATCGCCAAAGGGAATGCCGTTAATCATCTTAGTTCCCGACCACATGACCTTTGCTATTGAACGGCAGTTAGCACTAGAACTGCAAGATATCGGTGGCTTTTCGCGTGCATACGTTTTAGGAATTAGCCGATTAGCGTATCAAATTTTGCTCCGTTGTGGCGGTGCATTGCACCCTCATTTAAATGAAATTGGAAAACAACTTCTGCTCTCACGAGTTTTAAGCTACGCTAAATTATCCATTCTCGCCAAAGTTGCCCGCCAAAATCATTTTACAAGCGAAGTCAATAAAATTATCGAAGAATTTAAAACCTCTGGCATCAGTGCAAACGAACTTGAAAATTTACTGCAATACATAGATGACGAATCGCTAAAGCAAAAGCTCACCGACTTAACAGCTATCTACCATGGACTAAATGAACAGATGAAGGGTCATTACCACGACAGCGAAGATATCTTATCTTTAGCTATTGAAAAAATTGCCAATTGTTCTTGGCTAGAAGGAGCAGAAATCTGGATTGACGGATTTGATGCTTTTAATCCACAACATCTAAATCTAATTGAACAATTATTAAAAAAAGTGGCTAATATGCATTTAACTTTGTGCATAGATGATGTGCTATCTGTTGAATATGAAGCTCCTGTATCGCTATTTCACCGCCAATATATCGCCTACAGGCAAATAAATCAGATAGCTACAAAACAGCAAATCAATACCAAAATTCATGCACTGACAAAAAATCATCGCCACCAAAAGCAATCGCTATCTTTCATTGAAGAACAGCTATTTAAATTTCCGCTGACAGCTAAAGATTATGAGGACGGCGTGCATATCGTAGAAGTTGCCAATCGCCGTTTGGAATGTGAGGCTGTGGCAACTGATATCTTACGCCTTTGCCGAGAGGAAAATTATCGCCACTACGATATCGGTATCTTGATTCGCGGAACAAAAGAGTACAGCGAATTACTACAAGCAGTGCTAAATGATTATAAAATTCCTTTTTTCAGCGACCAAAAGCGACAATCTTCACACCACCCACTGGCAGAACTCATTCGTTCCTCGCTAGAGGCAATCAGAACCTGGCAATATGAACCGTTATTTCGTGCCTTTAAAACTGATTTTTTCAATACAGTAATAACAGCTAAAAAAAACAATGAAATAGATGAAGTTAATCAAGAAGATATAGAAAATACAATTATCACCCGCCAAGAAATAGATTATCTTGAAAATTACGTACTATCATTTGGCATACATGGCTATAATCGCTGGAGCGAGGAAAGCGATTGGCAATTCACGAAAAACAATCGCATTGATTCAGAGGAACTGCCCCTTGAAGAAAAAGATTCGCTTGAGCTGATAAATAAAATTCGCCGTCAATTAGTAAAACCTTTGAGCAAATTCTATCAAAGTATTAAAGACGCTCAAACAGTCAAAGATTTTACACTCAAACTGTATGATTTTCTAATCGATATTGATGTTCCGCACAAATTATCGCAAAAGAGCAAATCGGCACAAGAAGCTAAGGATATTGCTCTCGCTAAAGAACATCAACAAATTTGGAACAATATCGTCGAACTCATGGAGCAAATGGTGCAAACCTGTGGCGAGGATATCATCAGCTTAAAAAATTATGAACAGCTGATAAATGACGGATTGGACAGTATTCAAATCGCTCTCATTCCGCCAGGATACGATTATATAACGCTTGCCTCGTTTGAACACAACACCTTAAACAATAAAAAAGCCATCTATATCGTAGGTGCAAACGAAAAATTAATTCCTAAAACAGGAAAAAATGAAGGGCTACTGACAGACGCTGAACGATTGTTTATGATTGAGCAAGGACTCAATATCTCCAGCGGAACGTTGGAAGACAGCTTTGCAGAAAGATATTTGCTCTACAAAGGATTTACGCTTGCTACAGATTATCTGTGGGTATCGTATGCCTTAGCTGATGAAGAAGGCAATGGTCAAAATAAATCCATTTTAGTATCGAGATTGCGACAAATTTTACCTCGTGCAAAATTCACCTCAATTCCCCTAGAAACGATTCAGCAAAGCCATAACTTTCAACTGACTTCAAAGCGACGCAGTCTATCTCATCTAGTCTTAGCCCTTAGAAAATTAAAAGAAAATCAACAGTGGGACGAGTATTGGCAAGATGTTTACAATTATTTGCTAGAAGACGCTAAAATCAATCCTCATGAAAATTTGCCAATACTAACGGCAATAAACGGCATTTTCGCCAAAGCTCCTCAAGAAGTTTTACCTCAAGAACTTGCTAGCAAATTGTACACAAATCGCAAATTACTTCACGGAAGTATAACTCGCTTTGAACAATTTTTTAACTGCCCTTTTAAGCACTTTGCCCATTACGCTTTAAACCTGCAAGAACGCAAGGAATTCAACTTTGCTGCCCCTGATTTGGGAATATTGCTTCACGCTATCATGCACAAATTCGGCGATTATTTGGCAAATAATAATCGCTCTTGGCAATCTATTTCACAACAAGAATGCAATGATATCTGCGAGGATATTGTCGCAAAACTTGCCCCTCGCTTGCAAAATCAAATTCTGCTCAGTTCTAATCGCTACAAACACCTTTTAGCACGCATTAAAGAATTAGCTGTAGGTTCGCTACTTCGCCTGATAGATTTTGCTAAACACAGCCAATTTGAGCCTAAAGCTTTTGAACAAAACTTCGGCTTAAAATCCAAAATGCCACCCTTGTTATTAGATGATGATAATGGCCATAAAATCGAAATCACAGGACAAATCGACAGAATAGATATCTCCGATAATTACTATCTTGTCATCGACTATAAATCGGGAAATGCTTTTATCAATCTATTAGAAGTATACTACGGTTTAAAATTACAGCTTTTAACTTATTTGCTCGTAGCTAAAAATGCTACTAATAATCTTTACAATCTAAAAAATGCTATTCCTGCAGGGATTTTATACTGCTTTTTAAAAACACCACAGCTGACAAGCAAAGTTAAATTATCTAGCGAGCAGGTAAAAGAAGAAGCTCAAAAACAAATGCGTATGCCAGGCTGGGTATTAGCTGATTCAAATATCATTCGCAAAATAGACGATAGCTTGCATTTTATCAAAGTGAAATTGAACAAAGATAATACTATTTCCTCAAATAGCAAAACTTATGTAAAATCCTTTGAAGAATTTGAACTGCTGATGAATCACATTGAGCTGACTTTAAAACAAGCAGGCACAAGAATTTTACAGGGTGAAACGAGCATTTACCCATATAAAATCAAAGAAACAACAGCTTGTAAATACTGCCCCTACCTTGCTGTATGTCGATTTGACAAGCACGTTGAAGGATATAATTACCACGAAATAGCTGAGCAAAACGACAGCAATATAATAGAACTCTTGCAAAAGGAATTAACTGCAATCAAAAAAGAAGAGGAGGAAAATTAATGCCTTGGTCTAAACAACAGCAATTAGCGATTAATACGCAAGATAAGAATATATTGGTAGCTGCTGCGGCAGGTTCGGGAAAAACCTCCGTATTAGTTGAACGTGTAATCGAAAAAATAGTCAATGGAATTTGCGATATAAATCAAATCCTCGTCGTTACCTTTACTAATGCAGCTGCTAGCGAAATGCGAGAGCGTATTGCACTTGCTATTACCGAAAAACTGCCCGATAAGAAAAAAGAACGCCAATTAGCCCTGCTAAACATCGCCTCAATCTCCACGCTTCATGCTTTTTGCCAAAAGATAATTCGCCAAAATTTTCATCAATTAGGATTAGACCCTAAATTTCGCCTAGCAAATCAACAAGAAATTGATTTATTGAAATTAGATGTGCTAGAAGAATTATTCGAGCAAAAATACGATTTAGCTGATAATGAGGATTTTATTTCATTTACCGATACTTACGGCAGTGAACGAGGCGATGAAAATATCTACGATATCATTTTAAAACTGTATGAATACGCTCAAAGTCAACCTTTTCCTCAAAAATGGCTCTCCTCTTTACCTGAATACTTCAATCTTCCCGAAAAATCACTTGATAATTGCCCTTGGCTAAAGATAATTCAAAGCGATATCGCCGACAATTTAAATTTAAATCTAATAAATGCTCAAAAGATGAAAGAGCAAGCGATAGAGTTAAATTTACCAAACTACGAAAAAAATGCTGACGAAATAATCGTATTCATTCAAGATTTAATCGATAATCAAAATTCTTGGCAAAATTTATATGTAAAATTTAATGAATTAAAATTCTCTCGCATGGTCGCTCCACGCAAAACAGCTGAGGAAATCAAAAATATTTTTAAAAACCTCAGAGATGGTATTAAAAAATCGCTAAATACTATCAAAGAAAATTATTTTGCCCAATCGCCGGAAGAAGTCCTTGAAGATTTTCCGATTTTAAAAAAGCAAGCAAATACACTATGCAATATAACCTTGGATTTTGCCAATCACTTTGCTAGAGCTAAAGCAGAAAAAGCCATCATTGATTTTAACGATTTAGAACATTTCACTTTAGATATCTTGGCAAGCGAAAATTCTACAACAGATAAACTCTTGCCAACGCAGACAGCAATCGCCTTGCAAAATAAATATCAGGAAATAATGGTCGATGAGTATCAAGATACAAACGGCGTGCAAGAAGCAATTTTAAAATTGATAGCGTCCCCTACAAAGCCTAATTTATTTCTCGTAGGCGATGTTAAACAGAGTATTTATAAATTTCGCCTTGCAGAACCAGAATTATTTTTAGAAAAGTACACGACTTACCCTGATGATGAAAATTGTACACGCATTGATTTATCGCAAAACTTTCGCAGTCGCAAGGAAATACTAGACGGGGTAAATTTCATCTTCTCGCAAATAATGACTTTAAAATCAGCTAATCTTCCCTACGGAAAAGCTGAAACTCTCTACTGTGGCTTTCCCTACCCCGAAAATCCTAATAGCTTAAAATCGCCCATTGAATTGATTTTAATACCTAAGGAAAATAGCGATTTAAACATGCAAAGTACAGACAGCGAAGATGAAGAAAATTTGCAAGGCTTTGTCGGAGAAGCAAATTACATCGCAGATAGATTGCATAAATTGATGCATAATGCACCACTCGTTTTCGATAAGCATACAAAAGTGTACAGACAATTAAAATGGCGAGATATTGTAATCTTGCTTCGCTCCGTGCAAAACAAAGCACAAATTCTAGCACAAACACTAAGACAGGCAAATATCCCTGTCTACGCTAGCATTGAAACAGGATATTTTCAAGAAACAGAAGTACGCATTATGATATCGCTACTTAAAATCATAGACAATCCTCAGCAGGATATCCCACTTGCAAGCGTATTGTATTCGCCTATTGTCGGTCTAACTGCTGAAGATTTAGCTAGAATTCGCCTGTTAAAGCAAGACGGCAATTTATATCAAGCTCTGCAAAAAGCAGATGAAGAAACAGAGGAAAAAAGTAAAAAATTAAAGCACAGTTTAAGGCAAAAAATCCATGCCTTTTTGAATAATTTAAATGCGTGGCGAGATTATGCCAAAGGCCATAGCGTGCCTGAATTAATTTGGCTACTGCTAAATGAAACGGGATATTATGATTACGTTGGTGGTATGCCTGAAGGATTAGTTCGCCAAGCGAATTTAAGGGCTTTATACGATAGAGCTTCTTCTTATGAAGAAACTTCCTTTAGAGGCTTATTCCGCTTTTTGCGTTTTATCGGGAAAATGCAAAAGACAGGAAATGATTTAGCTGTAGCTCGCAGTTTAGGTGAAAATGAAGATGTTGTCCGCATTATGAGCATTCACAAGAGCAAAGGCTTGGAATTTCCTGTCGTTATTTTAGCAGATACCGGCAAGCAATTTAATTTAAAAGATACACAAAATCCTGTATTATTTCACAAAAAATTAGGTTTAGGCTTATATGTAAACGATGTGAAAAATCACATTCGCTATCACACCCTTTCTCGCCAAGCGATAATTCGCCAAATAATAAGCGAATACAAAGCCGAAGAAATGCGTGTGCTATATGTGGCAATGACTCGTGCTAGAGAAAAATTAATCATCACAGGTTCAATTCCAAATATGGATAAATTTGCCAAACGCTTTAGTTCAGTTGCAAATGAAAAGTCGCCAACACTTCCAGATTATCTCATCTCCAATGGCAAATCGTATCTTGATTGGCTGGCAATGAGCCTCTTTCGCCACGCAGATGGGAAAATACTCCGCCAACATTCCAAGGTAGAATCAGCGACTATTTTAAAAGACAATTCCTCTTGGCAACTAGATTTAGTCAACACTATTTCTAAAACAGAACTTACAACAAAAGATGATAATAGCAAAATCCTCTTAGCTACTGTACAAAAGTTCAAACCACTTCCGAAAACGCAGTATGCACAACTTGTAGAATCGTATTTAAATTGGCAATATCCACATCAAAATGCCCTGACCATTCCTACAAAATTATCCGTTACAGAAATCAAAAGACGCAATGAGAGCGAAATTTACAATTTAGATTACGCTAAAATAAATCTCGATGATGAAAGCACTATCTTGGATTTAGATAATACTAATCGTTCCGGTTTAAAACTAACTGAAGATAGTTTTAAACGGCCTCAATTTATTCAGCAAAAATCTGCTATAACTGCAACAGAATACGGTTCATTAATGCACACAGTTATGCAACATATAGATTTTCACGACGATTTATCCGATAGCAATATCAAAAAACAGCTTGAAGATTTATCAGCTAAAGAAATTATTGCCAAAGAACATCTAAATAAAATATATCGAAAAAATATCCGAGAATTTTTCTATAGCGATATTGGCCAAAGGCTCAAAAAATCTGCTTATGTTGAACGAGAATTAGCTTTTAATCGCATGATTCCTGCAAAGACGCCCCTACTTCACTACGAAAACGCTACAGACAGCGATAGTATTTTCATTCAAGGTATAATCGACCTCATATTTGAAGAGGCTGACGGCTTAGTATTAATCGACTACAAAACAGACCGCTGTGAAGAAGACATTGCCAAAGAAAAATATAAAATTCAAATCCAACTGTACGCTGAGTCTGCCGAGCAAATACTTAGAAAAAAAGTTAAAGAAAAATATCTGTATTTATTCCACAAGGCAAAATTTATCAAGATTTGACATACTCCCCATGCCTAAAGACAGGGGATTCTTGGATACAAACGGTATTTGCCTACTAAAATAGCAGGTCTTACTATACCTCTCCAAAGAAGGTTGATGTCCCAACCTTCAAGATATTTATACTAGCATTTCTATCTCTATCGTGATGAGCATGGCAATTTGGGCATTCCCATTCACGAATAGATAGATTTTTAATTTTAGAGTTTTTCTCACCGCATATATGG
>Cebus_capucinus_imitator_PRJNA485217_SSR118__coassemble_513_pt1 | contig 13931 bp, 16 predicted proteins | sample Cebus_capucinus_imitator_PRJNA485217_SSR118__metabat2_high_PE_012 | metagenome-assembled genome bin Cebus_capucinus_imitator_PRJNA485217_SSR118 | reverse complement strand
AAAAAAAATACACCCTAAAAGTAAATCATTAACTTTCAGAGTGCTTTTTCATCAAATATTTTCTTGCTGTTTTGCTTCATAAATAGCTTTTAATTTTTTCTTGCGTTTTTTCTTAAAAGAATTGCTATATCTTTCTTCTTCACTGAAAATACAGCCACAATATGGTTGACGATATAATTCTAAATCTAAACTTATCTGCGTGCCTTCTTCGTATCCTGTGCGAAAATCTTCGTAGTAAAATGGAATATCCACATTTTTAGCAACTTGCCAAGCTACTTCTTTCATCAATTCATGGTCTTGATACGGGCTTACAAATAAAGTGGAGCTAAATGCATCATATCCGTTTTCTTTGGCATATACTGCTGACTGATGCAGTCGCCAAGCGTAGCACATTCTACAACGGCGACAATCTAAATTCAAATAATCTGTACCTTTATCTATCGGCACAGCTTTTTCTAAAAATTCATGGAGCTGATATTTATTTTCTGCCACAAATTTCAAACCAACTTTTTGTGAAAATTCTTCTGCTGTAGTTAAGCGATGACGAAATTCTTTATACGGGTGAATATTTGGATTAAAAAAATAACCTGTAAGTTCATGGCCTTCTTCACGCAGTTTTTTTACTGGATAACAAGCACATGGTCCACAGCACATATGAAGTAAAATATTCAAAAATATTTCCTCCTATTATTTAAGTTTATCTAAGTTTTTATCTGCCTAAATGTTCATAGCCTAATTTAGTTACAACACGTCCTCGTGGGGTGCGATTTATAAAGCCAAGTTGCAATAAATACGGCTCATAAACATCTCCAATAGTATCCGTTTCTTCACTGACTGAAGCCGCAAGCGTTTCTAAACCGACTGGCCCTCCGCCAAATTTATCAATCATCGTGAACAAAATATTACGGTCGATATGGTCAAGCCCTGCTTTATCAATTTCTAGCATAGCCAGTGCTTTATCGGCTACTTCATCAGTAATAACGCCGTTGCCTTTAATCTGTGCATAATCACGAACTCGCTTTAAAAGGCGATTTGCCACACGAGGTGTTCCACGAGAACGGCGGGCTATCTCCAACGCGCCTCTATCTTCAATGGCAATATTTAAAATCTCAGCAGAGCGTTTAATTATAAACACCAAAGATTCCGGAGTATAATACTCAAGGCGAGAAATTACGCCAAATCTATCTCTAAGCGGAGAAGCCAATGCTCCTGCCTTTGTCGTTGCCCCAATCAAAGTAAATGGTGCTATATCTAAGCGAATGGAGCGGGCACTTGGCCCTTTGCCGATGATGATATCAAGGGCAAAATCTTCCATTGCTGAATACAACACTTCCTCTACGCTGTGCGATAAGCGATGAATTTCATCAATGAAGAGTACATCTTTTTCTGTTAAATTTGTCAAAATTGCTGCCAAATCGCCCGAACGTTCAATTGCAGGGCCTGAAGTAACGCGAAAATTTACACCCATCTCATTTGCTATGATATTGGCAAGCGTAGTTTTGCCAAGTCCTGGAGGACCATATAAAAGCACGTGGTCTAGTGCTTCGCCACGATTTAGTGCAGCTTTAATAAAAATGGATAAATTATCTTTTACTTTATCTTGTCCAATATATTCTTGAAGTTTTTTAGGACGCAAACTATATTGCCAATTATCCATATCCATTTGTCCGCCAGAAATTATGCGTCCACCTGATTCTATATCAATATCATCAAAGTCATTTATATCCTCTGAATCATACATCTTGAGCAAAACACCTTACCTTTCTAGTTTTTATTTTATTTTTTACTTTATAAATGGTTTGTTGAGAAAATCTCTGCCAAAAATCTTTAAAGTATAGTAAAAACCGATAAGAAACGGAATATATTCAGCAATCAAACGCCATGTTACGGCTACGATACCAACTGTACCTTCAGGGAGCATGGAATTAAATAGCAAGATAAAACCACCTTCAGCAATTCCAGAACCACCCGGGGTTGGTGAAAAATACAATAATATATTAATGATAATCATACGTCCCATAGCTAAGACAAAATCAAAATCGCCATCTATGCTGTACATCAAGATAGGAACAATAGCATAAATAAAAATCAAACTAAGCCCTGATGTAATATAAACTTTAACCATGCTCCACGGAGAAGCCGTCAAAAGTCTAAGTGCTAACTTATTATCTCGATAAAAAGCAATGCAAGATTTTGCCTTTTTATGCGATAAGCGACGCACAAATTTTATGACAAAATAATCTAAATAATTGTGAAGGAAACACCATACAATCAAAATTGTACCCAAAAGTGCTAATACCGAAAGTATCATCAAAGTATCATCAGAAATCCACGGAATGATACCCGCATCATGCATGAAGATAAACGGCATACACATGATTAAAAACATAATTGAAACAACTGTGCGAACGATTACAATAATTGTCGCCTTGCCTACAGGAATTCCTGCATGACGCAAAAATAGCACCTGAGCAATAGCACCACCGCTAAACCCTGGCGTCAACAATGCTAAAAAATAATTGCCAAACACCACGTGAAGTGCCTGTTTATAAGAAATTTTTTCATGTGATAGTCTAACTAATTGAACTAAACGAACGCCATCTAAAAATAATCCTAAGCTAATCGAAATCAAAGCGGCAATTATCGCCAGCGGATTAAATTCAGTCAAGCTAGATAATGTGTTTATATCTACCGTAAAATAAATAACACCAGCAGAAATCACAACTACCAATAAAATTAAGACTATTAATCTTTTGTGAAATTTATTCATCAATAAAAACCTCATAGAGCTAAATTAATACAATTATATGGGGATAGGCACACGTGATAAAAGCAGTAGAAATATTACTTTTAACTATAAAATTAATACTTTCTACTGCTTTTACATCATCTGATTTTTGATTATCTTTTTTTCGCCTTAATGCGAGTTATTGGTATATTAGCTAACAATGCTACAGAATCAGAATCATTTTCTAGAGAAATCTCCATATCATTTTTATTAATATCCATATAATGAGAAATCACTTCGATAATATCATTTTTCAGACATTGCATAATCTCAGGAGAAAGATTCGCACGGTCGTGAATTAGTACAACTTTTAATCTATCTTTAGCGATTTCTTTAGAAGTTTTACGATTTTTATTCAATAATTTCATAACGACGTCAAACAAAAATTAGCCACTCCTTTCACCAGTTTCAAAATAACTTTTTTAATCTAGTAAAAAAGGACTCTTTTACAGTTAAATCTAAAAATGGCACCTCTTCTCCACAAAGGCGTCTTGTGATGTTTATATACGCTTTTCCTGCTAAAGATTTATCATTGGCAATTACAGGTTCACCGCGGTTAGTAGAAGTTACGACCATTTCATCATCAGGAACTTGCCCAATGCATTTTATAGCTAAGATATCGTTGATATCCTCAATGCCGAGCATATCGCCTTTTTCAACCATAGCAGGACGTATTCTATTTACAATTAATAATAAATTTTCTTTACCTGCACGATTTAATTCACCGATGATTTTATCAGCGTCTCGAACAGCTGAAATCTCAGGCATCGTAACGATTAAAGCGATATCAGCAGCAGCAACTGCTGTCTTAAAGCCTTGTTCAATACCAGCTGGGCAATCTATAATGATATAGTCAAAATCACTAGACATTTCTTTGCAAAGTTCTACAACTTGCTGGGGAGTTACTGCCATTTTATCTTTGATTTGAGATGTAGGTAGTAAATACAGTGTTTCATATTTTTTATGACGAACGAGAGCTTTTTTATATGCCACTCTGCCCGATGTAACATCTACTAAATCGTACATAATTCGATTTTCAAGACCTAATAATAAATCAAGATTTCTAAGTCCTGTATCAGTATCAATTAAGGCAACTTTATTTCCTCTCATAGCAAGACCTGCACCGATATTTGCACTTGTAGTCGTCTTTCCTACGCCACCTTTACCAGATGTAACAACGATTATTTTACAATTATTTCTATTAGATTCATTTATTTCTGTAACACTCATCAAATATTTGCCTCTCTTTTCTTGTTTTCTCTTCTATCTGGTAAAAGGTTCTAAAATAATATTTCCTTCTTTTATCATAGCTATCTCAGTAGTCATCGCTTCCATATTGCTATGTCTTAACTTCATATTCATTTCAATTTCGCTTTCCTTATCCGGCTGTCTTGCAATGAAGTCTGCAATGCGAATCTGAAGTGGAGCTAATTTATCAGCTACGACAAAGGCTTTTACATTGCCAAATGCCCCTGCATGAACTATGCCACGGCAAGTTCCATGGATATCAATATTCTTTCCTGAAATTATTTTTGCCCCTGGATTTACATTGCCGTAGATGATGATTGACCCTTTATAGATAATTTCCTCGCCACCGCGAATAGTACGCTTAATTATTTTATCAGGCAAATCATTCGTTTTATTGTACTTGAAATTATCCTCTGCTTCTTCTTTTGTAACTATTTTCAAAATCAAATCATATTGTTTAAACGTAGCAGTTAAAATCTTTTGCTGATGTTCTGGATAGCTTGGATTAACCCAATAAATAGGCGTATTCTTAGTAAAAAAATTAGCAGAAGCTGACAATTTAGCAGTGATAGCTTGTTGAACTGCCAAAAAAGATGTTTTTGCTACATCTTCATTAATAAGTAATTGCAATCCACTATTAGTTCCTTTTATAGATATCAATTCATTCATATTACCACTCTAATTTCGTACTCCAATCAATTTTGATAATTTATATTTATTGTTGTTGAGCATTTGCATTTTGATTTTGTGCATTTTGCTGTGGCTTATCCAAACCAAAGGCAGCACTTAAAATTTTATAGCCGATTGGCACAGCAGAAGTTGCACCATAACCTGCATTTTCTACGATTACAGCAACAGCGACATTTGGATTGTCAAATGGACCATAGGCCACAAACCAACCGTGGTCTCGCCCTGAGTTTTCCGCTGTACCTGTTTTACCTGCAATTGGCACAGGGAAGTTTTTAAACATACCTGCAGCTGTACCAACTGTACTAACTTCATGCAAACCTTCTTGAATCAATTTCATAATATTTGGGTCAACATCTAATTGACGAATAAGTTTTGGCTCAAAGTGCTGAATAACTGTTCCGTCAGGAGCTACGATATCTTTTACCAAATACGGCTGATATTTTTTACCTCCTGTTGCAGCTTCGCTCATAACAACTGCCATTTGAAGTGGTGTTGCCAAAGTAAAACCTTGTCCAATGGAAGCATCAAATGTTTCTGCCAAATACCATTCTTCATCAAATACTTTCTTTTTATACTCTGGGCTTGCCACATTTCCTGTCGCTTCATACGGCAAATCAATGCCTGTTTTTTCTCCTATGCCGTAAAGTCTAGCCCATTTTGCTAAGCGTTCAATGCCTAAGCGATTTCCCATTTCATAGAAATAAACATTATCTGAATGAGCAAGAGCTTGCTCAAAGTTAATATTGCCAAGTGCTTCACCGTCAGCGTTTGTCTTTGGGATAATCCAGTGCTGACCTGAGTCAAAAATGAGTTCATCAGGAGTTACAACTTTTTCCATCAAAGCTGCTGTACCTGTGATTATCTTAAAAGTAGAACCTGGAGGGTATTCCCCTGTAACTACTTTATTGTCGAGCGGATAATGTGGATTGTTATTTATCGCATTCCAATCTTTTGTCGAAATGCCAAGTGCAAATAAATTCGGGTCATAATTTGGACGGCTTACCATCGCTAAAACTTCGCCTGTCTGCGGATTTAAAACTACAGCAGCAGCAGCTTGAGCGTTGATACCCGACATAACTTCATCCATAGCTTTTTCAGTAGCTTCTTGCAAATTGTGGTCGATAGTTAAAGTCAAGCTTGCACCACTTATAGGATTTTTCATGCCTAAACGCTGAACAGGTCTACCTGTAACATCGACTTCAACTTGTTCACCGCCGGCAATTCCACGCAAATATTGGTCGTATTTTCGCTCTAAACCAAATTTGCCGATGATATCACCTGATTTATACGACTCATCGCCGTCTTTTTTCTTCTGTTCCAATTCATCATCGCTGATTTCACTTACATAGCCAAGTGCATGAGCAGCTTCTGTTTTATAAATATAATTTCTGATAGGTTTAGTATCAATAAATACTCCAGGATACAATTCCTGTTGTTCTTCTATAACTGAAATAATCTCTGGCGTAACATCAATCTTCAATGTTACAGGGTCAAAACCGGAATGATGTGCTATCTTATCGTTGATACTTTCAACGCTGATATTCAATAATTTACTGAGTCGTTCAATTACCTCAGGAGATACAGGCTCTAAGGACGGCAAAAGCTCTACTGTAAAAGCCGGTCTATTATTTACTAGCTGAGTGCCATTTCTATCGTAGATTATGCCACGAGGTGCAGAGGTAGACACTAAACGTATGCGATTTCCGTCAGCAAGTTTTGCAAAATATTCACCTTGATAAATTTGTAAGTAAACTAAACGACTGATTAATGCAACGATTATTAACGTTACAACACCAGTTAAAATTTTAAGACGTTTATCGTAAAATTTCACAATAAAATATTCTCCTAAATCATATTAATATATATCAAAACATAAATAAGACACCTTTAGGTTAGGTGTCTTAATCTGAGCTTATCTATTTTATCTAAAGATACTATTAATATTATAGATATAAAAATACTCTTACCTAAAAGTCAATATAATTATATCATAAACAAAACTAAATTTAAATTTCAAATTCATCCTAGCTAAAATTGCTTTGACATCTTTATAAAATTATCTATGCGACTATCGAGTTTTAAAACGAATAGATAGACAGGATAGGCAAAGATTAGGTTGTAAATAAGTGCGATTAAAGCATTATTTACCACTAGCCAAACATTGTAATTATAGCCTAATAAAAATATCAATAGAGCAATTATAAAATTGTTTAAAAGCGTAGCAGATACAGAAGTTGCAAGTGGCAAGAAAATATTTTCCTTGTAAATTCGCTGTGATAATACACTGCTAAAAAAACAAATAATAAGTAAACTAAAGGTGTGAATGCCTAAAAAGGTTCCTGAAGCTAAATCGTGAAATAATCCAATGCAAAATCCTGCTAAAATAGCATACTGTTCGCGAATAATGCTGATAGATACTGCAATCAACATCATTAAATCGACGCAAATCCCCTCATAAGCTATCGCAGTTAACAGCGATGATTGCAATATATACGCAATGAAAATTACAATAAACCAAGGTATTATCTTCATTTATTTGCACCTGCTGGTTGAACGGGTTGAGCTTGTTGATTTTCAGATGCTTGCGTAGGCATGACAGGAACGGGTATGCGATAATTAGTTATAACTGCCACATCTTCCAATCGCTGAAAATCTACGCAAGGATATAGCACTGCATATTGCAACAATCCGCCAGAATCGTTTTTCATTGATAATACACTGCCGATAGGAATACCTTTTGGATAAACCCCTCCAAGCCCGGAAGTTGTAATGATATCACCTTCAACGATATTGGCATTTTGTGGGATATTGTTCATATTGATACTAGAGCTTGAATCGGGAGCACCTTTTACCACACCTGCCACGCGAGAGTCCGCACGCTGTACAATCGCACTCACAGCAGAACGTGGGTCAGTGATTAATTCCACTTCAGAATAAGAACCGTAGGCATTGTGAATACTTCCTACCAATCCGTCGGGAGTGATTACCGTCATATTTTTTTGCACGCCGTCATCTGTTCCACGATTGATGATAATTCTACTGCTCCATGTTGCACTATCTCGTCCAATTACGCTAGCAGGCAGTAAATCAAATTGCTGATTTGCTTGCTTGTAATTCAATAAGTTTTTAAGCCTAGTATTTTCTGACTCAAGTTCAGCAACATTTATTACTTTACTTTTTAAGGCATCATTTTCTGCTTGCAACTGTCTATTCTTATCGTAGACGTAAAATACATCAGCAATGTAATTTCTAAAATCATTGCATTTGTGCGAAATTGCACTCGTAATAGATTGAAATGGGGCTAGAGCTGTCATCGTTATCCGCTGTGCCAAAGGAGCATTAAATCGACCGATAGCAGCAAAAAAGATAATGCACACAACACTTATAACGACAAAAGCAATGATAAATGAACGCTTTGGCGTTACATTATTATTAGGTGATTTCATTATTTATTCAACTTCTTATCGCTAATAACTACATTATTGAGCAAGTTAATATTTTCTAATACTTTGCCTGTGCCTTCGCCAACGCAAGATAATGGGTCTTCAGCAATGATTACAGGCATACCTGTTTCATTGGACAATAATTTATCGAGGTTGTGCAAAAGTGCTCCGCCACCTGTGAGCATAATACCACGGTCCAAAATATCTGCTGCAAGTTCTGGTGGAGTTCTTTCTAAAGTTACTTTTACTACATCAATGATTTTTCTAACAGGGTCTTTTAAAGCCTCTGTCATTTCGTCTGCTTTGATGGTCAAGGTTTTTGGCAAACCACTCAAAAGGTCTCTACCTCTGATTTCAAAATCCTGTTCCATATCTTCGCTAACTTGAGCGTTACCGATTGTCATTTTGATTTCTTCTGCGGTACGTTCACCAATCATGAGATTGTATTTGCGTTTTATATACTGAATGATAGAAGTATCAAGTGCATCACCTGCTACACGAATAGAGCAACTTGTTACAATACCGCCCAAGGAAATGATAGCGATTTCTGTAGTACCACCGCCAATATCTACAACCATGCTACCTGTTGCTTCTTCAATAGGAAGTCCTGCACCGATAGCAGCTGCCATAGGTTCTTCAATCAAATAGGCTTCTCTTGCACCTGCTTGAACAGCAGCTTCAACGACAGCACGTTTTTCTACTTCTGTAACGCCAGATGGAACACCAACAACAACACGAGGTTTGCTAAAAGATGAACCATTTCTAGCTTTATTGATAAAATATTTTAACATTGATTGTGTAACTTCAAAATCAGCGATTACACCATCTTTCATTGGTCTTATAGCAATGATATTGCCCGGTGTACGACCAATCATTCCTTTAGCATCTGCACCTACAGCAAGTACAGCTTTTGTATCTTTTCTGATAGCCACAACAGATGGTTCTCGAAGGACAATGCCTTTGCCTTTTAAATGTACTAGCGTATTAGCTGTACCTAGGTCAATACCAATATCTTGAGAAAAACCGCCAAAAAAATTCCACTTCATTATATGTGAATGCTCCCTTCTGTAATTTCAGCTTCAATAAATTTCTCTTTTATCTTTCACTTTCGTTAATTAGTAAATCAGATTCAAACAATTATACAAATAATTGTCCAATCTGACTATTTATTTTAGCATACCTTGCTCTTTTAAGCTAGTATATTTATTATCTCCGATGATAATATGGTCAAGTATTTCAATATCTATTATTTTTCCGGCTTCCACAAGCCTTTTTGTAATCTGTATATCCTCTCTGCTAGGCGTGGGGTCGCCACTTGGGTGATTATGTACTAAAACGATACTTGAGGCAGACGAAGATATAGCACAGCGAAAAACTTCACGTGGGTGAACGATTGAAGCATTGAGTGAACCAATAGAAATGTCTGGAAAAGACATCACATGATTTTTTGTATCGAGCAATAAAATAGCAAAATGCTCTCTTTTTTCATAGCGAAGTCTAGGCATGGCATAATTTGCCACATCTTCTGGCGTTCTTATCGTATACTTATTCGCCGAAGGATTTTTGGCAAGGCGAAGTCCCAATTCGATAGAAGCGAGCAGTGTTGCAATTTTCGCAGGCCCAATTCCTTCAATTTGAATTAGCTCTTTAATTGGAAGATTTACGATAGAGCCTAATCCTTCACTACTATATTTAGCTAATAACTCTTGTGCTACTTGAAGGACAGATTTTTTTCGTGTTCCTGAATGAAGCAATATAGCCAAAAGTTCAATATTGCTCAAGCTCTTTGCTCCATAAGCTAGCAGTTTTTCTCTAGGGCGTTCATCTTCAGGAAGATTTTTTACACTTGATATCATAAATGTATATCTGCCTTCTTTAACAAATTGTACAGACAATTTAACGGCAAGCCTACTACATTAAAATAACAGCCATTTATCTTCTGCACAAAAACGGAAGCTAACCCTTGAATAGCATAAGCACCTGCTTTATCGCTAGGTTCTCCTGATTTTATATATTCATTTATCTCTTCATCACTCAAATCTTTCATATAGACATCAGTCGTAGCTACATCTTGATAAAGCTTTTTATCCTTTCCACTGTAAATAGCAATGCCTGTATAAACTTGATGAACCTTTCCTGATAAATTCTTTAACATCTTAAAGGCATCTATATCATCTTTAGGCTTGCCATAGATTTCTCCATTGAAAAACACGACTGTATCTGCCCCCAAAATCACATCATCTTCTGTGACATCATCAATACTAGCAGTAGCTTTTAATCTCGCATTTTCCATGACCAATTTTTGAGGATTTGGTTCATCTTTAGCAGACAATTCTTTAGAGTTTGCTGGTCTACAGATAAATTTACAATGCACCTGCTCTAAAAGTTCTTTGCGACGCGGTGAATTTGAAGCTAAAATCAACATAAAATTCACTCCTTAAAAAAGTTTTTTGCGATTTTTATTATATCAAAAGCAACTGATTTTTTCATTAAAGTTTACTAAAATATAATCAAAATCGAAAGTGTCGTTTTTTTATTTAATAGTATAATTTAACTTGTTTTTCATTTGACGATTTTACAATGACAATGGTATAATTCAGAATATAATTTATACAAACCGTATATAAATAGAGTTCTTAGTTTAGGGGATAGTGCGATGATTATGGATAACAGTAAAGATTTAGAAGAAAAAATTAGTCGCTTAAAGAAAATGTCTGATGAAGAAATCGTTGGAGAAATAAAAGAAAACCACGATGATGTCGCACTGGACTATTTAATAAAAAAATATCGCAATTTGGTTCGTGTAAAAGCACGTGCATATTTTCTCATCGGTGCAGATAGAGAAGATATAATCCAAGAAGGCATGATTGGATTGTACAAAGGTGTACGCGATTTTCGCAGTGATAAATTAGCCTCATTTAGAGCTTTTGCCGAAATGTGCATCACAAGGCAAATCATCACCGCTGTAAAAACAGCTACACGCCAAAAGCATATACCATTAAATTCATATGTATCATTAAATAAACCGATTTACGATGAAGAATCCGACCGCACCTTATTAGATGTAATTTCAGGCTCCGTTGTCATTGACCCTGAAGAAATGATGATTCACCGCGAAGAATTTTTAGATATAGAAGATAAGATGGAAAAATTACTCAGCGATTTAGAGTGGAAAGTTTTAATGGCTTATCTCGACGGTAAATCATACCAAGAAATTGCCGTAGAACTCCACCGCCACGTAAAATCTATAGATAATGCCTTGCAACGCGTAAAACGCAAATTGGAAAAATACGTAGATGGCAGAGGCAATATCGACATCAAGGGAAGTATGAGTGATTTTGGTTCAGTAGGTAGACATTTGAGAAATTTATATTAATCAGCAAATAGACATTGTGATTTAAAATTACAATGTCTATTTTTATTTTATAAACTCCACAAAAAATGAAGCTCATTCATAATTACTTGATGAATGATTAATAATTTGTTAAAATTAAGTTCAGATATTTTGATAAACGAGGATTATATTATGCTTACAACTTTTGATAAATCACTTTTAAATTTAATTCAGCGAAATTTACCCATTGATGAGCGACCTTTTTTAATCTTAGCGAATATATTAGATACTACCGAAGAACATATCATCACAAGACTTCAATATTTAAAAGAACACGGCTACATACGACGCATTGGACCTTTTTTTGATTCGGAAAAATTAAACTATAAAGGTACACTCGTCGCCTTAAAAGTAAAAGAAAGCCATTTAAAAGAGGTTGCCGAATTTATAAATAAATACGCTGGAGCAACTCACAATTACCAACGTGAAGGCAAGTACAATCTATGGTTTACGCTACTGACGCACAGTGAAGAAAAAAGACGTCAAATCTTAGAAGAAATCAAAGCTCTAAACGGCGTAGAAAAATTGATGAACCTTGTATCGAATAAAAAATACAAAATCAATGTTCAATTTAAATTAAAATAATCGGAGTAAGTATTATGGATTTATTAGATAAACAAATCATTAGAATAATGCAAGATGAATTTCCACTTGTAAAAGAACCCTATAAAGAATTTGCAAAAAAACTTAATATCTCAGAGCAGGATTTATTAGCTCGCTTGCGAACTTATAAAGATGAAGGAAAAATCCGCAAAATGGGTGCCGTTCTCCGCCATGTAGAGGCAGGATTTAAAGCAAACGCTCTATGTGCATGGGTTGTTCCTACAGATAAGCTTGATGAAATTGCAACTAAACTAGCCTCAAACCCTGCTATTTCTCATTGCTACGATAGAAATACAACGCCCGACTGGCCGTACAATATCTATACAATGATTCACGCTCAGACAAGGCAAGAATGTGAACAAATTGCTAAAACTCTAGCTAAAGAAAATAATCTATCCAAATACACCATGCTCTACAGCGTAAAAGAATGGAAGAAAACCAGCATGCGTTACTTCGATGAATCCGAAGATGAATAGGATTTAAAATCAATATTTTATAGAAGGTGAGTGAAGTAAATGGTTTCAGAAAAAATGTATGAACTAGGCACTAAAAAATCTACAATTCGCACTATCTTTGAATACGGTAGAAAACGTGCTTTAGAAGTTGGCGAAGAAAATATTTACGATTACAGCTTAGGCAATCCAAACGTGCCTGCTCCTGAATATGTAAAAGAGGCAATCATTGATATTTTAAACACGACCGATACTTGTGCCATTCACGGCTACACTGTAGCTCCTGGCAATCCAGAAGTTCGTGAAATTTTAGCAAAGGATATCAATCGTCGCTTTAATACTCATTTTACTGGCAAAAATCTATTTATCACTGGCGGTGCAGCAGGAGCTATCACCATAACTTTCAAAGCATTAAGCGAACCTGATGATGAATTTATCACTTTTGCTCCATATTTTCCCGAATACAAATGCTTTGTTGAATCCGTTGGTTCTAGTTTAAAAGTTGTACCTGCTAAAACAGATGATTTTCAAATCAACTTTGAGGAATTTTCCAAGATGATTACAGCTAAGACAAAGGCTATCATCATCAACTCACCAAATAATCCAAGCGGTGCAGTTTACAGCGAAGCTACAATCAAACAATTAGCTAAAATCTTAAAAGAAAAATCTATGCAATACAATCATACTATCTTTTTGATTTCCGATGAACCCTACCGTGAAATCGTCTACAATAATTTAACTGTGCCCTATGTACCAAATTACTACGATAATACCATCGTCTGCTACTCTTACAGCAAATCGCTATCACTTCCTGGCGAACGCATTGGTTATATCGTAGTGCCTGATGAAGTGGCAGATTTTGCCAAAGTTTACGGTGCTATAGCCGGAGCTGCTCGAGTATTAACTCATGTAAATGCTCCTTCGCTATTTCAAAGAGTTATCGCTCGTTGTGTAGGAAAACCTTCTGATATCTCAACTTACGAAAAAAATTGCAATTTACTCTACAACGGCTTGATTGAGGCAGGCTTTAAATGCGTAAAACCGCAAGGAGCATTCTACCTATTCCCACAATCATTAGAAAAAGATGACTATGCCTTTTGCAAAAAAGCCTTAGAATTTGATTTGCTCTTAGTTCCCGGAAGCGATTTTGGTTGCCCTGGTCATTTCAGAGCTTCTTATTGTATCAAAACTGAAACAATCGAAAAATCTTTACCTGTATTTAAAAAATTGGCAAACTACTATAAAAATAAATAAAAAAAAATGGTTCTATAATAAATGTTGGGGTTTGAGAAAATTCTCAGGCTCTAACATTT
>Cebus_capucinus_imitator_PRJNA485217_SSR118__coassemble_510_pt1 | contig 13976 bp, 13 predicted proteins | sample Cebus_capucinus_imitator_PRJNA485217_SSR118__metabat2_high_PE_012 | metagenome-assembled genome bin Cebus_capucinus_imitator_PRJNA485217_SSR118 | reverse complement strand
AATTTATATTTATAATACAGTTTTATTAAAAATTTTTATACTGTCTCTTTGAGGAAAACTCTTTCTACATCTATATCCTCAATTACATTTATTTTTATCTTTGCATTTTTTTCGATATCAGCAAAATTAACTTTTTCAATAGTAGCTATCATAAAAGACGGCGATAGTCCATCTCTTGGCTGTGATACGCTACCTGGATTTAGAAAAAGTCGCTTTTCAATTATATTTTTAGCTCCAACATGACTATGCCCATAGATTATCACATCAGCCTTTAAACTTTCTGCTCTTTCATTTAAGTATTTTAAACCCCATTTTACATTGTAGGCATCACCATGAGTTAAAAATATATTTATATTGCCAAGTTTAACCAATAATTCTCTAGGTTTTTTAGAAAACCAATCTATATTGCCACAGACACTATAAACTACTCTATCAGATACCTGTTGTAAATATTCGGCATCGTCAATGCTATCTCCTGCATGAAACCAACAATCTACATCTTGTGCTAAAAAAATTGCATCATCTATAGATTTTAAATCATGATGGCTATCGCTAATAATACCTATCTTCATTTTAAATACTGTTTAAGCTCACTTTCCATATCGCAAATTGCCTTGCCACGGTGGCTGATAGAATTTTTTTCTTCAAGGCTGATACTTGCCATTGTCTTATTGAATTCTTCTACAAAAAAGTATGGGTCATAGCCAAAACCATTTGTTCCTTCGGGAAAATCTCGAATGATGCCCTGACATTTTCCACTTGTAGTTATAACAGTGTTATCAGTATCTACAAAAGCTAACGAACAGACGTACTGTGCTGTAGATGATTTGAGATTTTTCTTGTGCAATTCTTCAATCATTTTTTCATTGTTAGCTTTGTCATCTGCATGATAGCCGGCAAATCTAGCAGAATAAATACCTGGGGCTTTATCTAAAGCATCTATTTCAAGACCTGAATCATCAGCAAGGCAAGCACAATTTGTTGCTTTCATATAAAACAATGCTTTTTTTATAGCATTTTCTTCAAAAGTCGCACCATCTTCTACTGCATCGGCTAAATTGCCAAATTCACTTAATGAGTGAAGTTCTAGCGGCAAATTGGAAAAAGCATTTATCATTTCTTTTACTTTACCTTGATTTTTAGTTGCTACGATAATTTTTTTCACTGCCATGATTAAGGTATCCTCCCGATTTTCCAAACTAAATCATTGCCTAGAATATCTTTTTGATACGATATAAGTTCATCTATGCCTTTTTGAGCGTATTCTAGCATTTTTAAAAATTGCTTATGCGTAAACGGGTACTTTTCACCTGTTCCTTGAATTTCTACGAAATCAAAATCGCCTGTCATAACTATATTCATATCTGCAACAGCCTGCGAATCTTCTTCATAGCACAAATCTAAGATAGGTTTATTATCTTTAGATAATCCAACGCTCACCGCTGCAATAAAATTCTTGAGCGGAAATGGTTTTTTAGGGTCGTATATAGTCGCCAAAGCTTCAGCTAAAGCGATAAATGCACCTGTTATCGACGCTGTTCTAGTGCCACCATCTGCCTGAATTACATCGCAATCAATGGTAATAGTTCGTTCACCTAGTGCTTTAAAATCCATTACACTTCGCAAACATCTTCCAATCAATCGCTGAATTTCTTGCGTTCGACCGTTTTGGCGACCACGAGTCGCCTCACGTGGAGAACGAGTAAGCGTTGCTGACGGTAATAGCGAGTATTCTGCATTTAACCAGCCTGTACCTGAACCTCTTAAAAAAGAAGGCACACTATCTTGTATACTAGCTGCACAAATGACTTTTGTATTGCCCGTTTCAATCAATACTGAACCTGCGGGATATTTTTGAAAGTATTTAGTAATTTTAAATCGACGCATTTGGTCATCATTGCGTCCATCAATTCTCGTCATATAAATAAATTCGCTCCAATTAATTAATTTATTTCAAACTATTTAAATAGCCCTGTAGAATAAAAACTGCTGCCATTTTGTCTATTACTTTTTTGCGTTTGGCACGACTTACATCCGCTTCTAAAAGATAGCGGTCAGCTGCTACAGTAGACAATCTTTCATCCCAATAAATCACTTCAGCCTCGGGAATATCTTCTTTCATCTTTTCTATAAAATGCTTTACGATATCGCAACGCTCGCCTACTGTGCCATTCATATTTTTAGGAAGTCCTACGACAAATTTTGTCGTTTCATATTGCTTGCACAATTCCTTGATTCTTGCAAAATCATTTTTGTACGATTTACGGCGGATAGTTTCTACGCCTTGAGCCGTAAATAAAAGTTCATCGCTAACTGCTACGCCGACTGTTCTATCTCCAACATCTAGGGACAATATTCGCATCAATTACTCTCCCTTTTTAATATTATCATTATTTTCAAGGTAAAAACGCACTAGCTCTTCCAAAAGCTCATCTCTGCCGAGTCTTCTGATTTCATTTCTAGCATTTTTATTGCTAGTGATATACGCTGGGTCATCAGATAGTAAATAGCCTACTAATTGATTGATAGGATTGTATCCTTTTTCAAGCATTGCACGGCAAGAAATGCAAAGTGCTTTTGCTGCTTTATCATCATCTGTACCAAATTTAAACATCATAGTTTCATCTTTTACATTAGACATCATAATTCACCTCTAAATAATCTTAGAAATTTATATAAAAATTTTATTATCTCTTTAAGATACTTTCATTATAACAGATAAAAAGCCATGATAAAAGAAAAACAAATTAGAAAAAATATTTGCTACTTTCCCCAATTTGTTTTATCTATACTTAAATTTATTTAATTTGAGCTTGAATTACTTCATGTGCTTTATCAAATGCCATTGGAAGTTTTTCAGTGTCTTTTCCGCCTGCTTGAGCCATATCAGGACGACCGCCACCGTTGCCACCTATTACATGAGCAACTTCTTTGACGATTTTACCTGCATGAATGCCATGAGCTACAGCTTCTTTATTTGCTTTAACTACAAAGTTTACTTTGCCGTTTATCTCTGCACCTAAAACGATAACGCCAGCTTTTTCAAATTTACTGTTGACTATATCTGCTGTATTTCTGATTTCGTCCATGCCATTTACTTGAACTTTGCCCACAATAACATCAACACCATTGTATTCTTTTAAGCCCATTAAGAGTTTATGTGATTCAGCTTTTGTACGAATTTCTTGTACTTTTGTCAATTCCTGTTTCATCTCTTTATTTTCAGCTAATAAAGATTCAATGCGGTCGCATAAATTTGTTTCATTTGTCTTTAATGCAGTTGTAGCTTTTTGTAAGAGATTAGCTTTGCCATTCATGTATTCGACACTAGCTTTGCCTGTAACAGCTTCGATACGGCGAACACCTGCAGCTACACCGGATTCGCTGATGATTTTAAACATACCAATCTGACCTACATTTTTCACATGAGAACCACCACAAAGTTCCATGCTAAAGTTTGGTACAGTTACAACGCGAACAACATCGCCGTATTTTTCGCCGAACAATGCCATAGCACCTTTTGCTTTAGCTTCATCTTGGTTCATATGAGCAATTTCAACATCTTTTCCTGTCAAAATTTCTGCATTTACCATATCTTCAACTTCTTTGAGCTGTTTTTGGCTGATTGCCTCAAAGCTAGAGAAGTCAAAACGCAAATGTTCTGCATTTACAAAAGAACCTGCCTGATTGATATGATTTCCTACAACGCGTTTTAAAGCAGCTTGCAATAAATGAGTTGCTGTATGGTTTCTTGCAGAGGCAAGTTTATTTACCATATCAATATTGATTGCTACTTCATCGCCTACGTGTAAACTACCTTCAGCTACATGAACGATATTATACACTGTTCCATCAGGTAATTTTTTAGTGTTGATTACAGTTGCAATGCCCATATCAGTTTTTAATTCGCCGATATCACCTTCTTGTCCGCCACCTTCAGCGTAAAATGGAGTTACATCTAAGATAACGCCTGCCTCATCGCCATCTTCTAGTGAATCAGTTGTCTGACCATCTTTCCAAATGCAAACGATTTTAGCTTTTGTAGCTGTTTCATCAACTTTAAGTGTAGTGATATCAAAGTTATCGCGTAAATCAGGAATATCGAGGCTTTTATTTTCACTACGAGCATTTCTTGCACGTTGACGTTGCTCGTTCATAGCCTTATCAAAGGCTTCTTTATCTAAAGTGATACCATTTTCATGGAGGATTTCATCTGTCAATTCCCAAGGAAAACCATAAGTATCGTATAATTTAAAGCTAATTTCACCGCTTAATACAGTTTTATTTTTAGCTTTGAGATTTTCAATCTCTACATTTAGTAATTCCATACCTTGAGTTAAAGTTTTGTCAAAGCGTTCTTCTTCAAGGCTGATTACTTTTTTGATATAATCTTTGCGTTTGATTAAATCATCATAAACGCCTTCGTAAATTTCAGCTACTACATCAACTGCGTCAGCTAAAAATTCGCCTTTAATACCGAGCATACGAGCGTGGCGAACAGCACGGCGAAGCAAACGGCGAAGCACGTAGCCACGCCCTTCATTAGAAGGTAAAATACCGTCCATAACCATAAACGCAAGACTTCTTGCATGGTCAGCTATAACTTTTAAAGAAACATCTGTTTTAGGGTCTACGCCGTATTCTTTTTTAGTTACTTTACTTGTGTATTCAATGATAGGGAACATCAAATCTGTTTCAAAGTTAGAAGGTTTATTTTGAAGTACAGAAGCAAGACGCTCTAAACCGCAACCTGTATCAATGTTTTTGTGTACAAGTGGTTTTCTAGGGTCTTCTTTGGTGTGGTCAAATTGCGTAAATACGAGGTTCCAAATCTCAAGATAGCGGTCGCAATCACAGCCAACGCCACAAGTTGGACTGCCACAACCACGTTCTTCTCCAAGGTCGATGTAAATTTCAGAGTCTGGACCGCAAGGACCACTGCCGATATCCCAGAAATTATCTTCAAGTTTTACGATATGTTCTGGATTTACATCTGTTTCTTTAACCCAAATATCATAGGCTTCGTTATCATCTGGATAGATTGTAACCCAAAGTTTATCTTTTGGTAATTCCAATTCACCTGTTAAAAATTCCCAAGCCCATTTTATAGCATCGTATTTGAAATAATCGCCAAAGGAGAAGTTACCAAGCATTTCAAAATAAGTATGATGACGAGCTGTGCGACCTACGTTTTCAATATCGCCTGTACGAACGCAACGCTGACTTGTAGTAATGCGTGTGCGAGGTGGTGTCATTTTACCTGTGAAATAGGCTTTAAAAGGTGCCATACCTGCACCAATCATCAATAAGCTAGGGTCATTTTTAGGAATTAAAGAAGCACTAGGGAGTTCTAAGTGTCCATGTTTTGCAAAGAAGTCTAAATATTTTCTACGGAGCTCTTTACCGCTCATATACTTCAAAATAATCTACCTCCAATATTTACAAATTTTATTTGCTACAAATTGAAATAAAAATAATGAATTAAATATAAAAAAACTTATCTAATTATAATAAATAAAGGTTTTAAAGTCAATCTAACAAGGCTTGTTATAGTTTTTGAACTTCAAATCGCTTATTAAATGTCGGCGAAATTTTTATGTCGATTTTTTCTTTAGGCACAGCTTTCAAGAGAATATTCTCTCCATCTAAAAACGCTAAAAGATTTATCTCTTGAAGAATTTTTAAAGACTCTTTTAAGCTATAAAAACTAATCGGCAAATTATAGTCTTTCCTTGCAAATTGCAAAATATCTTCCACCGCTAAAGTATTTGATTTAATCAAATTACTTTTTTTTCGCAAAGCTAAAAATACTCTTCCAATATCATCATAGCTAGGATATTTTTCTAAATATCCTATTTTATTATCACTCAATCGCAAATCGACTAATTTAAATTGAATATACGTTCTATCATTCCATTGATTTAATTCTGGTTGAAATACCATATCAATATTTTTATAAGATATTTCCTCTACAAAATCAGCCATATTCCAGCCAACGGCAGTGTATTTTACATTATCTTTTTCAAAAGTAAATCTAAGATGCGTATTTTCTCTACCCATGGTGCGAGCTTGAGCAACGTAAAGATTTTGGCAAACAAGTTGCGGTCTTGCATTTTTCATGCCGAAAGGCTCTAACTGCGAAAGTTCTTCAATAAATTCCATAGTGATATCCTTTGGCGAAAGCACAGCTTCTACATTAAATATCGGCGAAAGATATTCTTCTTTTAAATTTTCTTTAGCATACGCTTTCATATGCTCGATAAAATCGGCTATCTTATTTTTTTCAATCGTAAATCCCGCAGCTTTAGAATGACCGCCATACACGACAAAATCCTTTTGACAAAAATCAAGTGCATTTTTGAGGTGAAAGCCATCAATGCTTCTACAAGAGGCTTTGCCAATATCATCGTGAAGTGCAATGATGATTATGGGGCGATAATATTTTTCTTGTAGCCTTGACGCAGTGATTCCAATTACACCTTCATGCCAATTTTCACCAATAACTATGATTACTTTCTCTTTGGCTAGATTTTCATCTTCAATTTTCATCACAGCTTGATTGAAAATATCTTCTACAATTTCTTGACGCTTTTTATTTTCGCTATCTAAATACAAGCTCTTTTCATTTGCGACTTTGCTATCTTTAGTAATCAAAAGTTCTACGGCATTACTAGCGTGCGTGAGCCTGCCGGCTGCATTTAATCGTGGAGCAATGCCAAAACCGATATGACCTGTGTTTAAAGATGTATTTTCGTATCCGCAAATAGCAAGCAATTCTTTTATGCCAATATTGTTTACATTAGCTAATCCCTTTTTGACAATTCGCCTATTTTCATCAAGAAGTGGTACGATATCCGCCACAGTGCCTAACAATACTATATCTAAATAAGCTTCTAATTCATCTACATTTTTTCCCAAAGTTTTAAACAATCCCTGACAGAGCTTAAAGGCAACCCCAACCCCGCAAAGGTCTTTAAACGGGTAAGTGCAATCTTCTCTATGCGGATTGACGACAGCTAATGCATTAGGCAAATTTTCTCTTGGCAAATGGTGGTCGGTGATGATTATATCGAGTTTATCTTTTAAATAACTCACTTCTTCAAGTGCAGTAATTCCACAGTCAACAGTAATCAATAAATCATATTCGGGAATTAATTTATCGAGTGAATCAATATGCAAACCGTACCCTTCACTATGGCGGTCAGGCAAATAATAATCGACCTTAAAACCTAAGCTAGAAAATACCAAAACCAATAATGCAGTAGAACTTACACCATCAACATCGTAATCACCATAGATGCAAATTCTCTCTTTATCTTTCATTGCTTTAATTATTCTTTTGCAGGCAATATCCATATCCTTTAGTAAAAAAGGGTCATGATAGGGTATTTGCTCTGGATTTAAAAATACTTTTGCAGATTCTACATCTAAATTTCTTCTAGTCAATATTTGAGCAAACATCGAAGATATATGCAAATTCTTTTCCAAAAGCTGACTTTTCTTTTCATCTACAGGCGAAAATTCCCATCGTTTGTTCATAAAATCTAAAAATCCTTTCCAAATCTACTATTTAAAATTAAATCATCTTGCAATTTATTCAAGTCAAAATCTCTTTGTATTTTACAGTATAATAATGCTATAATAAAATGTAAAATATTATATGAGAAAAAAATTCAAAAAAAATTTAGTTTATAAGAATTTATAAGCTGGAGGATAGTATAAATATGTCAGGTAAAAATATTCTTATTGTTACAGCGTCTATGGGTTCTGGTCACAATAAAGCTGCAAACGCTGTAGCAGAAGCAATAAAAAGAAAATATCCTGTAAACAAAGTTGATGTTGTCGATTTTATGTCTACAGAAACAGGATATTTTAACAGTTTGGTAAAAGATATTTATTTAAAAATGCTGGACCATACACCTAGTGTTTATGAATTCTTTTATAAATTTACATCAGATTCCACAAAGGGAAGCACTATTCAATCTGTCTTTGCTCATGCAATGAAAAAAGATATGCGAGAATTAATCAATAAGTACGAGGCAGATATGATAATCTGCACTCACCCATTTCCTTGTGCTGCCGTTTCTTATTTAAAGCAAGCGGGCAATATCAACATTCCCATCGTAGCTATTATGACAGATTTTTGCATTCACCAATTTTGGCTGTACAAAAATATGGATATCTACTTTGTTGCAAGTGATGAATTAAAGCAGGATTTGCTAAAAGAAGGAATGCTCGAGTCTAGAGTTTTTGCTACAGGCATACCAATTGCCTACAAATTCCGCCTCGAGTATGATAAAGAAGAAATTTTAGCTAAAAACAATTTAACAGCCGATAAACCTATCGCACTTTTAATGGGCGGAGGACTTGGTTTAGGTGGCGTAAAGAACGCACTCGACCAATTAGAGAAGTTAAAAATAGACTTGCAGATTTTGGCAGTGGCAGGAGCTAATGTTTCCTTGTGGTCTGAAATCAATGAATACATCAGTCGCTCTAAACATAAAATAGTCGTTTGGGGATATTCTCACAATGTGCAAGAGTTAATGGCAATCTCCACTTTCTTAATCAGTAAACCAGGAGCGTTGACGATAAGCGAGGCACTTTCCATGGAACTTCCTATGATTTTGCACAATCCTATTCCCGGCCCTGAAATAAATAATGCTAAATTCGTTTCGCAAAACGGTGCTGCCGTTTGGGTAAAACATCAAGATACCTTAGACGCTGTGGTTAGAGAAGTTTTATCTGATAAAACCATATTACCTCGCCTAAAAAATAGTGCTAAGCAATTAAAAAAACCGTTTGCAGCAGACAATATCGCAGATATCATTGTAAATATGTTGGAAATGCAATAATTTAAATATGGTATTATAAGGTGATATATAATAATGAAAAAATGTATTGAACGTTTTATACTGGCAATGCTAGCATTAATTTGCGTCTATTTAGTAGGCATTATTATTAAACAAGAATTCTATTTAAACGAAGTTAATCAGCAAACGCAAATAGCACAACAGCGATTAGAAGAAGCTCAAAAATTAAATGATAAACTACAAGAAGAAAAAGCTAATCTTGAAAAGCCAGAGTATATCGAAAAAGTTGCTCGAGATGAATTGGGCATGACTAAGCCAGGAGAAGTTCCTTATATTTCTTCTGACAAAAAATAATATATTGTATTTCTTTTAATGCAATTCATGGAATTTTATTGACACTGTTTATCATGCAAGGTTATAATAATAAAAGTCTATAGTTATTTATCTTTAAGGAGGACATAAAAATAGTATGTCAATCGAAGTAGGCAATATCCTAGAAGGTGTTGTAACAGGTATTACTAAATTCGGCGCATTTGTTGAACTACCAGGTGGTAAAGTTGGTTTAGTACATATCTCAGAAGTCGCAGATGTTTACGTTAAAGATGTAAACGATTTTCTCAAAGAGAAAGATAAAGTAAAAGTAAAAGTTTTAAATGTTGATGACCACGGCAAAATTGGTTTATCTATTAAACAATTACAAGAGAAAAAAGCTGAAGAACAGCCACAACAGCGTAATGCACGCCCTGTAACAAATAGCAATTATCGTTCAAATGCACCTAGAAAATCATTCAACAATGATTTTCGCAGACATAACAACGTATCTTTTGAAGATAAATTATCCAAATTCTTGAAAGATAGCGATGAAAAACTGACTGATTTACGCAGAAAAACTGATTCTAAACGCGGCGGTCGTGGCGGCGGACGCAAATACGAATAAAAATGAAAAGCACTCTTTTATAAAAATATAAAGGAGTGCTTTTTATGATGAAATTTTTAAACTGCAAATCAAATAGGATATAGATGATATAATAATGATTAAAAAAGTTGAAAAATTTTGTTTAGAATATAATTTATTGCAAAAAAATAATACAATCTTAATCGCTTGTTCTGGTGGAGCTGATTCTATAGCACTTGTGGATATTTTTCGCCAACTTTCTGCAAAATACGAGTTTAAAATTCATGTGGCACACGCCGAACACGGCATCAGAAAAGAATCTTCTCTAGCTGATGCCAAATACGTAGAGAGGTATTGTCAAAAATACGATTTGCCTTTTCATTTAAAGCATTTAAATGTGCCAAGCTATAGCAAGATGGCAAAGTTATCTACAGAAACAGCAGCAAGAAAATTGCGTTATGAATTTTTGCGTCAAACGGCCACAAAAATAAATGCCACAAAAATTGCTACAGCTCATCATTTAAACGACCAAGCAGAAACAGTGCTAAGCCATTTAATGCGTGGAGCAGGGACTGACGGGCTGAGCGGGATGAAAGTGATAAACAACGATATCATAAGGCCGTTTTTATCTGTATATCGCCACGAAATCGAAGCTTATTGCCAAAAATATAATTTAAAGCCTCGCATTGATGAAACAAATGCTCTCTTAGATTATGAACGCAATAAAATTCGCTTAAAGCTCTTGCCACAAATGCAAGAATACAATTCAAATGTAATTAGTGCAATCTGTCGCTCTGCCAAGATAATCTGCGAAGAACACGATTTTTTCAAATCTCAGGTAGAAAAAATATATAATTTGCTTTGTATTCAAAAAAAAGATAAAATATCAGTGGATATCAATCGTCTAAAACAGGAACATTCTGCTGTGCGAAAAGCTCTCTATCGCTTGATTGTAGAAAAACTAGCTGGCAATTTAACGAATATCTCTTTTGAACGTATTGATAAAATTGATAAGTTTGTATACAATGGGCATACAGGGAGCATTTTACAACTTCCTCATAGCGTAAGAATTTTATACGATTATAGCAATTTAATATTTTTTCAAGAAGGTAATTTCAAAAATTTAGCTAAATATAATATATTAGTTAAAAACGCTACTATAAATATCGCTGATATCGATAAAACGAAATTCATTGTCCTTGATGAAAAAAATATCTTAGAGCTAACAAAAGTAGAAGATATAGCCGATGTCTTTTCTCGAAAAATCAAAGGACATAATTCTTGCTTTATCGATATGGATAAAATATCGCCAAAATTATTCATTCGCTATCGCCAAAATGGAGATAAAATCATTCCAAAAGGCATGGCTGGCACTAAAAAACTAAAAGATATTTTTATCGATAGAAAAATTCCGGCAAATAAGCGAGACACTATTCCTCTTATTTGCAACGATAACGGCGATATCATTTGGATAGCAGGTGTTCAACAAAGTGCTAAATATTTAGTAGATGAATGTACTAAACAAGCATTATATTTAAATTTAATAAAAAATAATTAAAAACAGGTGGGTTAATAAATGGAAAACAAAATGATGCAAGACGATATTCAAAGTGTACTCTACACACAAGAGCAGTTACAAGCGTGTGTACAAAAAATCGCAGATGAGATTAACCGCGATTATGCAGGAAAAGAAATCTACGCTATCGGAATTTTAAAAGGTGCAATTGTTTTTTACGCTGATTTAGTTCGTGCTATCAACGTTCCTGTATCTTTTGATTTTATGGCAGCTTCTAGCTATGGCAAAGGTTCAAAAAGCAGTGGGCAGGTAAAAATCTTAAAAGATTTAGACTACAGCATTGAAGGTAAACACGTTATCATCATTGAAGATATTGTAGATTCCGGATTGACTTTATCTTATCTATTAAAAAATATGGAATCTCGCCATCCTGCAAGCATTAAATTATGTGCATTATTAAATAAACCAGAACGACGTGAAGTAGATGTTAAAGTTGACTATGTAGGCTTTGATGTGCCAAATGAATTCCTCGTTGGCTACGGTTTAGACTACGATAGCAAGTATCGCAATTTACCATATATCGGCATTTTAAAACCAGAAGTATACACTAAAAAATAATATATTATTTTTAGCTTTTTTATGCTATAATTAGTAACTATAATACCCAAAGATACTTACTGTGAGGAGGCTCTCGATTGAATAAATTTTTGCGTAATGTAGGTTTTTACCTGCTGATTATTCTCATCGCTATCACTGTAATTGACCATTTCTCAGTAGATACAACAAATAAGCAGGAAATAAACTACACAGAATTTGTTAAACAAGTAGACGATAAAAATGTATCAAAAGTTGTAATTCAAAACAACAATATCAAAGGTACATTAAAAGATGGTACAGAATTTACGACTATAACTCCTGGATATCCTAATGGCGATGAAGATTTAGTTAAGACGCTTCGCGATACAGGCGTAGATATCAAAGCTGAAAATCCGCCTGAAACTCCATGGTGGACAACTTTATTTTCTTCACTTTTACCTATGATTTTACTCATCGGGGTTTGGTTCTTCATCATGCAACAGTCCCAAGGTGGCGGTAGTCGTGTGATGTCATTTGGCAAAAGTCGTGCTAAAATGATGGGCGATGGCAAAGTAAAAGTAACCTTTAGTGATGTTGCAGGTGCAGATGAAGCTAAACAAGAACTATCTGAAGTTGTAGAATTCCTAAAACAGCCAAAGAAATTCAACGACCTCGGTGCTAGAATTCCCAAAGGCGTATTGTTATTTGGCCCTCCAGGTACTGGTAAGACATTACTTGCTAAAGCTGTAGCCGGTGAAGCAGGCGTTCCATTTTTCACAATCAGCGGTTCTGATTTTGTGGAAATGTTTGTCGGTGTCGGTGCTTCTCGTGTCCGCGATTTATTTGAACAAGCTAAGAAAAATGCTCCATGTATCGTATTTATCGATGAAATTGATGCTGTAGGCCGTCAACGTGGTGCAGGTCTTGGGGGCGGTCACGATGAACGCGAACAGACTTTGAATCAGTTGCTCGTAGAAATGGACGGTTTTGCTGCAAATGAAGGTATTATCATCATTGCAGCTACAAATAGACCTGATATCTTAGACCCTGCTCTTTTGCGTCCAGGACGTTTTGATAGACAAATTGTCGTTGACCGCCCTGATGTAAGAGGTCGTGAGGCAATTTTAAAAGTCCACACTAAAGGCAAACCTGTCGATAAAGATGTAAATTTAGATATCTTAGCACGTCGCACCCCTGGATTTACAGGTGCAGATTTGAGCAATCTTGTAAACGAAGCAGCTCTTTTATCTGCCCGCAGAAACAAAAAATCCATTTCAATGAACTCTTTAGAAGAATCCATTGAACGCGTTATTGCAGGCCCTGAAAGAAAATCTAAAGTCATCAGCGAACGTGAAAAACGACTTACAGCTTATCATGAAGGTGGACACGCTCTAGTTGGTTTATTACTTCCAAATGCCGACCCTGTGCATAAAGTAACAATCATTCCTCGTGGCAGAGCAGGTGGTTATACTTTAATGTTGCCAAAAGAAGACCGCTCTTACGCTACACGAAGTGAATTGCTCGATAGACTCAAAACTATGCTTGGCGGACGCGTTGCTGAAGAAGTCATCTTAAAAGAAATCAGCACAGGTGCTTCAAACGATATTCAACAAGCCTCTGGCCTTGTCCGTAGTATGATTACTCAATACGGTATGAGTGAAGTTCTAGGTCCTATTTCCTTTGGCGAAGGTCAAGACCATCAAGTATTTTTAGGTCGTGATTTCAACAACCAAAGAAATTACAGCGAAGACGTTGCTTGTGCAATCGACAAAGAAGTTCGCCGTTACATTGAAGAAGCGTACGAAGATTGTCGCCGATTAATCATCGAAAATATCGACAAGCTCCACTTGATTGCTAAAGCTCTAATGGAAAAAGAAACTTTAGAAGCTGATGAATTGCAAAAAATCATGGAAACAGGCAGTTTAGAAGGCATTTGCGATACAGCAGATGAGGCTTCAAAAGCCAAAGATATTGAAGTAACTAATGAAAATATCGAAACTGTTAACGCTCCAAAAGAAGTAAATGCAGAAAGCGATATCGCTTCTAATCTAAATAATTAAATAAAATTAATACTAATAGATGTTATGGTTTTGACTTTCAAAACTGTAACATCTATTTTTTTGCAAAAAAATAGGTTCTTTGTCAAATGTTGGGGTATAAGAGATAGATAGGTTCTCCT
>Cebus_capucinus_imitator_PRJNA485217_SSR118__coassemble_486_pt1 | contig 14669 bp, 13 predicted proteins | sample Cebus_capucinus_imitator_PRJNA485217_SSR118__metabat2_high_PE_012 | metagenome-assembled genome bin Cebus_capucinus_imitator_PRJNA485217_SSR118 | reverse complement strand
ATGTTAGAGCCTGAGAATTTTCTCAAACCCCAACATTTATTATAGAACCTATTTTCATGAGCTTATTTCTCTATTATTTATTGTTCGCCAATCATTCTAACTTCAGGATAGAGCATCACACCATGAGCTTTATATACGCGATTTTGCACTTGTGCAATTAAATCTAGTACATCTTGAGCTGTAGCTCCGCCGATATTTACGACAAACCCTGCGTGTTTTTTAGAAACTTGTGCTCCACCTACAGTTAAACCTTTAAGCCCTGTTTGGTCAATCAAAGTTCCTGCAAAATATCCTACAGGACGTTTAAAGGTACTTCCTGCACTAGGAAGTTCAAGAGGCTGTTTAGATTCTCTGCGATACGTTAAATCTGCCATTTGATTTGAAATAGCTTCTCTATCGCCTTTTTCTAATTTTAATTCAACTTCTAAAACATAGCTTTTATTATCTTGAAAAACGCTATGTCTATAGCTAAAGTCTGCCTGTTCATTAGTATAGTGAACGATATTGCCCTTTAAATCTACAGCCGTAACGCTTGTGATAGCAGATTTAATTTCACCATTATAGGCACCGGCATTCATAAATACAGCACCGCCGATACTGCCTGGAATGCCAATGGCAAATTCTAAACCGGTTAAGCTATGCTCTCCTGCAAATTTAGATACATCTGCCATTAAAGCACCGCATTGAGCATAGATTTTTGTCTTATCGACTTTGTCTTGCTCAATCTTAGCAAATCTTTCGCTAAAATTTACTACAACGCCACGAATCCCCTTGTCCATCACAAGTAGATTTGAACCGTTGCCAAGTACAGTGAGTAGCAAATCTGCTTCATGAACTGCTTTTATCACACTGACAGCTTCTTCTACAGTAGAAGGCATGACAAAACAATCTGCCGGCCCACCAATTTGAAAAGTTGTATGTTTAGACATGGGCTCATTTATTAAAACATTTTCTGGTGATACAATCTGTTTTAATTTTTCAATACAACTTTGTAGATTTTTCATTCTCAATTCACGCCCCTATTAATCTAAGTGGTCGCGTCCAATTTGTTTTAAATTGGCATAATCAAGCTGACGCATAGCTTCATATGCTATAACTGCAACTGAATTGGATAAGTTCAACGAACGTGATTCATTAATCATGGGAATGCGAATACATTCGTCCCAATGCTCTTTTAAAATCTCCTCAGGAATACCTGCTGTTTCTTTGCCAAAAACGAGCATATCGTCCATTCCATAAGTAGCTTCGCTGTGTACATGAGCTGCTTTAGTCGTTGCATAATGAAATTTATGGTCTTTGTATTTTTCTAGGACTTCAGCAAAATTTTCATGATAATGAACTTTTACCAAATGCCAATAATCAAGTCCTGCTCTTTTTAAATACTTATCATCTGTAGAAAAACCAAGTGGTTTTACTAAATGAAGTTCTATGCCTGTATTGGCACAAAGGCGAGCTATATTGCCTGTATTAGCAGGAATTTCAGGCTCTATTAAAACTATATGCACAGTTTTTACACCTCTAATATACTAACAATTATAAAAGAACTTTATGAGATAAATTAATGCGACCTTGGCGGTCAATTTCAACTACTTTAACATCTAATTCATCGCCAACAGCTACAACATCTTCAACTTTAGCTACGCGTTCTTTAGCGAGCTGAGAGATATGACAAAGGCCTTCTTTGCCTGGCAAGATTTCCATAAAGGCACCAAAGTTCATAAGGCGAGTTACTTTACCTTTGTAAGTAGCACCAACTTCTACTTCACGAGTTAAATCGCTGATGATATCTTGTGCTTTCTGAGCGGACTGTGCGTCAACTGCTGTGATGAACACATTGCCGTCATCGTGAATGTCGATTTCTACACCTGTTTCATCGATGATTTTTTTGATAGTTTTTCCTCCAGGTCCGATTACATCGCGGATTTTATCAACAGGGATTTTCATGCTGTTCACACGTGGTGCATATGGAGATAATTCTTTGTTTGGTTCACTGATACATTCGAGCATTTTGTCTAAGATAAAAGCACGACCACGTTTTGCCTGAGCGAGTGCGGAAGATAAAATTTCTCTGCTGATACCTGCAACTTTAATATCCATCTGAATTGCAGTAATGCCATCTGGAGTACCTGCAACTTTAAAGTCCATATCGCCTAGAGCATCTTCCATACCTTGAATATCTGTCAAGATTGTGTAAGCGTCGCCATCTTTTACTAAGCCCATAGCACAACCGGATACTGGTTTTTTAATTGGAACGCCTGCGTGCATCAAAGAAAGTGTGCTACCGCATACACTACCCATGGAGCTAGAGCCGTTTGATTCTAAAACTTCAGATACGAGGCGAAGTGTATAAGGAAATTCTTCAGCAGAAGGAATTACAGGAACTAAAGCACGTTCTGCTAAAGCACCATGACCGATTTCACGGCGACCTGGGCTACGCATTGGACGAGCTTCACCAACGGAATAACCAGGGAAATTGTAGTGGTGAATATAACGTTTAGATTTATCAGAGCCGATACCGTCGATAACTTGTTCGTCGCCTAATGCACCTAAAGTTGTAACGTTTAAGATTTGAGTCTGTCCACGAGTAAATAAAGCACTGCCATGAGTGCGAGGTAAAATGCCCACTTCACAGCTGATTGGACGAACTTCTTCTAAGCCACGGCCGTCAGGACGAATTTTTTCATGTGTAATCATATGGCGTACTATACCTTTTAAAGTTTTATATAGTACGTAATCTATTTCCATATCCATTTCAGGATACAGTTCTAAGAAATGCTCTTTAGCTTCTGCTTTAACTTCTGCTACATGTTCATCACGGCGTAATTTATCAGCGTCACGAACGGCAGCATCAAATTTAGCATAAGTGTATTCGTGAATTTCATTTACAAGTTCTTCTGGAACTTCAAATAATTTTGGCTGATGTTTTTCCTTGCCACATTCTTGCATCATATCTTTTTGGAATTGTACAAGGCGTTTGATTTCTTCATGGCCGAATAAAATAGCGTCTAAAACTACTTCTTCAGACAATTCATTTGCACCAGCTTCAACCATCATTACAGCATCATAAGAACCTGCAACAGTTAAGTTTAAGTCAGATTTTTCACGCTGTTCTACTGTAGGATTGATTACAAATTCACCGTCAACTCTACCTACGCGAACGCCTGCGATTGGGCCTAAAAATGGAATATCAGAAACGGATAAAGCACATGAAGCACCAATCATACCTGCGATTTCAGGAGCATTGTCTTGTTCTACAGATAAAACTGTAGCAACAATCTGCACATCATTTCTATAACCTTCAGGGAATAGCGGACGAATTGGTCTATCAATTAAACGGCTGTTTAAGATTGCAGATTCTGCTGGACGACCTTCACGTTTGATAAAGCCTCCAGGAATTTTGCCTACAGCGTACATTTTTTCTTCATAATCTACTGTTAATGGAAAGAAATCCACACCTTCACGAGGTTCAGCAGAAGCAGTTGCTGTTACTAATACTACAGTTTCGCCGTAGCGAACGAGTACAGCACCATTAGCTTGTTTTGCCATTTTACCAGTTTCTACCACGAACGGACGACCACCAAGCTGTGTTTCAAAAGTATACATGAAGTTCCTCCTCAATTTCTAAAATATCTATAAAAAACTAAACTAGTATTATTATCTCTTTCATAAGAAAAAGCGGGAAAGACTCCCGCTTTTTAGTTTAAACGTAAATTTAATTACTTGCGTAAATTCAATTTTGCAATAAGAGCACGATAGCGTTCGATATCTACTTTGTTTAAGTAGCTTAAAAGTCTTCTTCTCTGACCAACCATTTTTAACAAACCACGACGGGAATGATGGTCTTTTTTGTTGCTTTTAAGATGTTCAGTAAGATATGCAATACGTGCAGTTAAAAGAGCAACCTGTACTTCTGGAGAACCAGTGTCGCCTTCATGAGTTGCGTTATCTTGAATGATTTGTAATTTCTGTTCTTGAGTTAACATTAAAAATTGCCTCCTAAAAATTTTATTGCTCCCTATTCCACGATAACGTCGGAGTTGCGTCTGTCCTAGAACGGGAATTTCTTTTCTACTTTTTACATACAAAAATTAATATATCATAAATAAATTAAGCTGTAAAGAAAAACTCACCTGCTTTGTAATTTTTTGCCAAAAGATTTTTAAATGTCCCAGTGAATTTTTTCTGGTGATGGACACGCATGGTCAACTGTATTTAAAATCCAAGCAATATTATCGTGAGTTGCCGAAAAAGCTACCTCTATGCCATGCTGATAATTTTCCGGAATATCCATATAGCTTAGTGCTTTACGCATATAAGATAGAGCCTCTTGTTTCATCATGCCTGTTGCCATCATCTGAGCTTTAAAGCGATAGCCGTAGTACAAATAGCTATTGTGCTTTATCGGCACATTTTCGAAAACTCGTATTTTCTCATCAATTTCACTCTCTGCCGTTTCAACATCTCTCATATCGTGCAAGATATTCCAACGGTCTGCCCAAATTTCGCCACGCAAAATGTACTTGTAAAGATAATCTGTAGATTCTACAAGTTCTACAGCTAAATTGATATAGTGAAGTGCATCATCGTATTTTTTTTCTTCACGCAAGCACGAAGCAAGTCTTTGAAGTGCATAAACTTTTTCTTCCACTTCTTCCGGATTATCTTCACTTACTTCAATTTCTACAACAGTACGAAATAATTCAATCGCTTCATCTCGTTTTTTCAATTCTGGCATAGCCAAAAAATGAGCAAGTCTTACTCTGCTCTTCCAATCATCAAAACCGCCAGCAAATAAACTAGCAGGTGGTTTTGCTGGTGAATCTATAACATAATGTGTAAGCTCATGAAAATCATGACTGTTCATCAAAATTCCCTCCAAATTTCAAATAGAATATCATATTCATTTTAGCATATTTATTTGATTTTTTATAATCCGTTTTTTATGCTCTAAAGTCATATTAAATTATCTATTATAAGTATTAGACTTTATCCTACCATTTTACTATAATAAAAGCCAAGATAACAATTAAGATTTGCTTTCCACTTATCCTCTTAAATATATAGGGGAGTTCTCACTCCCCGCCTTTTAAAAATCTATCACTCTATTTAAAACCGCTTCCGATATTAATTTATATATCCTTATTGCCAGCTCTTTTGAGCTGGTATTTTTAACAATTAAACTGTTTGACTTAGAGTTCACTTCATATTTTATACTACCAATAGCTACATATACATTATAAAATCTATGAGGAGGGTTTATCATGGATAAATTTATTTTCTTTTGCCTAATGGTGATGATAGCAAGCTTAATCGGTGCAGGTTGCAGTGCTCAAAGACAGCTTTCATGGGAAAATGGCTATCTTGTATTAAATAATGAAAGGCAACAAGACCCCTTTAGACAAGAATACACCAATATTTTAAAGCTATCTTTAACAAATGAGGATACTAGCACAGATAATATCATCGTTCATTTAAATAACAGCAAAACAACTCGCAGTTTTGTTGCAGAGCTTCCTATGGATTTGCAATTTCAAAAATACGGCAATAGTGAATACATCTCTTACCTTGATAAAAAATTAAAAGTTGATGATAAAGTGGCAGGATATAGTCCAAGAAAAGGCGATATTTGCTACTATGAACCGTGGGGAAATATCACCTTTTATACACAAGACGGCAATTTTACACACGGCTTGATAAAAATTGGACAAGTACAAGAAGGCACAGACAATATAGCTAAACTAGCTACAGCTAAAAATATTTTTGTAGATTTAACACAGTGATAAAAATATCAATAATAGCATAAATATAAAATCTAAAAGGAGCATAGCACTATGAATAGACGTGATTTCATCATAAAGAGTTTAAAATTAAGTGGAGCTTTATTACTAGGTAGTGCTATTGCTCCTGCACTTTTTTCTGATGTTTTAAAAAATCCTATTCCCGCAGAAAAAACCACACCCAAGATACATAATATTTTATTTTCTTCCAATCTGCCAATTGTAGAAAATCACTTTGATTTCACATGGCTAAAACCTCGTCAAACAACGCAGAAAATAGTCCTTCATCATTCAGCTATCGCTGATACAGATAGCATCAATGCCGATGATATCCACCATATGCATTTAGATAATGGCTGGTCGGGAATTGGCTATCACTTATATATTCACAAAAGCGGTTTAATTGAAACAGGTCGCCCTATCGAAGATATTGGGGCTCACACTTATAAAAACAACAACAACAGCATTGGCATTTGCCTTGCTGGAAATTTTGAAGAAGAACTTCCCACAAATTCTCAAATGACTTCGACAATACAACTTTTAAGCGTACTATGCCAAATGTACTCTTTATCGCCAAATGAATCCACTCTTTTAGCTCACAGAGATTTGAATGAAACAGCTTGCCCTGGCGAAAATGTCTATCAGAAATTGCCTTATCTTCGAGAATCTATCGGCAATATTATCTAAATCTAAAACTCAAAAGCTAAAATAATCTCTTTATAGTTATTTTATCATATCGCCTTTACTAATCTTATAAATAATATTTAGCTAAAAATTCATTTTCATTTCAGCTTCATATGATATAATACAATATTCGATTATGATAGAATATATTTTAAGAGGTGTTTTAGATGCGTATTTTATTTGCAGAAGATGACCAACGTTTATCCAAAATGGTGAGCTATTTATTGAAAAAAGAAAATTACATAGTAGACTGTGTCTACGATGGACAAGAGGCTCTCGATTATGCCAATTTGAGCGACTACGATATCGTGATACTCGATTGGATGATGCCAAAATATAACGGTATATCCGTCTGTAGAAAATTGCGTCAGCAAAATAAGCAGATGGCAATTTTAATGCTCACAGCCCGCGATAGCCTCGACGATAGAATCGAAGGTTTAGACAGCGGAGCTGACGATTATTTAGCAAAGCCGTTTGAATTTCCTGAACTGCTCGCTAGAATTCGTGCATTATCTCGCAGAATCAACAAGAGTTTTCAAAACGATATTATAGAGTATAACAATTTAAAATTTAATTGTACAAATTGCATTTTGAGCTACATTGAAAATCAGATTTCTCTAAGTCCTAGAGAAGGTCAACTGATGGAATTATTTCTGAGAAATCCCCTGCAAATTTTGCCACGAGAACAAATCATCAATAAAATTTGGGGCTATGATGCCGATATCAATTCCAATACTTTAGATGTTACGATGAAATCCATTCGCCAAAAGTTGGCAAAACTTGGTGCATGTGATTGCATAAAAACAATTCGTGGCATTGGATATAAATTCTCGCTAAAATAAGCGTAAAGAAAGTATAGGCTAAAATATGTTTAACGAATTTAAACAAAAAATTGTAAAAGATTACACAAAATTAACTACTATATTGTTACTGTGCGTTTCGCTCATCATGTTCTTTGTTTCTCTTTCCATTTCCTACAAAGAGCAATTAAAGCAACTTCGTATGCTTTCTATTGAGGAAAGCGAAGAAGTTTTTATAAAGTTAAACACCGGCACAATCGAAGAATTTGGTTCACTTGACGAACTGCCAGACAATGACGCAAATTATTTCAATAGAATTTTTATCTACGGATACGACAGTAATGCTCGTCCGCTATTTAGACACAACGATATATCTTGGAGCAAAGATATGGTGGAAAAATGCATTGCAGATAATAATGTAGAGTACAACGAAGCTATTTTTCACTTTCAACTTTTGGACAATCGCCACCCAAAAGCACTTCTGTTCATGCGTTATCCACTCTTAAAAAACAATGCAATGCTCGGCGAATTGTACGTAGGCATTGAAATCACTCATTGGGTCAGAGAACAAGCTAGAATATTTTTCATCTTGCTGTTTGTCATACTTTTGTCTACAATTTTTGTGCATTATCTATCTTTAAAAATGGCTGAAAAAGCTATGGTTCCTGTAGTAAAATCCTTTGAGCAAGAAAAACAATTTATTGCCAACGCCTCTCATGAACTTAGAACACCACTTAGCATTATCATGTCGGGTATAACAGTATTAAAGAGCGATGAAGACAATAAACTATCGCCATTTTCCCAAGATATCGTCGAAGATATTCACGATGAATCACGTCGCATGAAGAAATTAATTGATGATTTATTGCTCACTGCCAGAAGCGATAACAATACCTTAAAAATAAATCCTACAGAATTCTATCTAAGAGATATCCTCATAAAGTTATACAATAAATTTTCACTTCTCAGTGCCAATAAAAATATCGCAATCAATATCCCAGAAGAAATTCCTGACATTAAAATTTATGCAGATATCACGCATATAGAGCAAATCCTCATCATCTTGATAGATAACGCTATAAAATACACTGATGAAAACGGCCAAATTACTTTATCTATAAAGCAACATAAATACAATATTGCCATAAGCGTAAAAGATACGGGAAAGGGAATTTCTAAGCAAGATTTACCACATATTTTTGAACGATTCTACCGTGCAGATAAAGCTCGCACACAGCACGGAAACGGTCTTGGGCTTTCCATTGCTCAAATGCTCGCCAAAAAAAATCACAGCCACCTAAAGGTGGAAAGCAAATTAAACGAAGGCTCTACCTTCTCGCTTATCATTGAAAAAATATAATTAACAATGATATAATTAAAAACAAATTTAAATAAAAATTAAGAAGGTGTTTTTTTGACCAACTTATTTTTAATCTTGACCGGCGTATTATTAAATGCTGCCGCTCAATTAGTATTAAAAAAAGGTATGTCGCAAATCGGCAGTATTCAAGTAGATATAACTGCTATCTTATCCATGATTTTAAAAGTCAGCACAAATTTATACGTGTGGACAGGATTATTATTTTATGTAATCAGCTTTATTGTTTGGCTCATGGTATTATCTCGAGTAGAAGTGAGCTACGCTTACCCATTTTTAAGTATCGGCTATATCATCGCTGCCTTTGTCGGATATTTTTACTTTGGCGAATCAATGACCTTGTCTAAAATCGGCGGTATATTCGTCATCTGTGTAGGCGTATTTTTGCTTTATCGCTCCTAAAGCTAAGGATTTTCTACCATGGCTACTTGGTTAAAAATAAAAACGAAAAACTACTTAAAAATAGGTTTGGCAATCTCTTTAATTGCTCATGTGGGAATTTTTGCCCTAGGCGGTTACATTATGGACAATCTGACAAAACAAACCGATGAAATAGCTCCCTCAGCTACTACAGAAGATATCATCTATTTTGAAGCTGACGATATCAAAGCGGAAGAATCGGCAGATATTTCCGCTCAAGCTGAACCTGAAATAATCATACATGACGATAAAATTACGCCTAAAACAGAAGAAATCACACCTGATGTTTTAAACGAGCAAGCCTTGCCCAAAAATATGACGCAAGAAATCACACCAAAAACGGATAAACCTATAGCTTCTGATACAAAAGCGAAGGCAAAACCTAAATTACGCAAACTAAGCGACTTAAAAAATATTAAAATCGGCAAAATTCCAACCTCTCCACTAAAAGAGCAAGATATCTCTAAATTGACTTCTAAAGATTTACAGCCTACCTTGATTTACAAAGCAAAACCAGAATACGACCACAGCTTAATACCGGCAGATGAAGAAATTCACATCGTCATTGCCTACGTCTTAGATGATAATGGCACACCTATACAAGCTGAAATAATTCGCCCAACAGATTTTACGCAAATTACAGGCATGACGGCTGAAGCTTTAGAAGATTTAAAGACGGCAACCATCGAAGCACTTCAAAAATCAAAAATCAAACCAGCAAAAGATAAAGAAGCAAGACACACCCCGCAACAAATTCAATTTACCTTGACCCCCAACGGTTCAATAGATATAACGGCATATTAAACTAAAAAAGCAGATACTATATTAGCTATTAAAATAGTATCTGCTTTTTATTATTTATGTTTAATTATTATATATCTATCTGCTTCTCGCATATCAATATTGGTATTTTCCTTATCGATATTTAATTTTTCCAAAGCTTCATTTTTAAATTTACTTGGAATAACTACAATCGCCTCACGATTATTTTGCCAGATTCGCCAAAGTTCTTCTTGATTGTTAAAGAACCACCCTTCACCGCTTTTATGCTTAGCACCAAATTCTAATTCGCCTAAATAATCATAAACCATAAGCCTAGATTTGGTATAAAATGGCATATCCTGTACATAATCTCTGTAGCAAATAATCACCGAATCCTCATTTTTCCACATATTGACTATAGCAGATGCATTTTTGCTAGTACGATGATTTGCCACTTCTGTTATTACAGGTTGCAAGGAAAAAGAAAATAAAATACTAAACAGCACATAAGATAAGATAATTTTTTGCACATCGTGGTATTTATGCCATAAAAATAAATTTAAAACGCTAAATATCATCAAAGTCAAAATAAGCGAACCGCCAACAGCTAAAAATTCGCCAACTGCCATAAAATCGCCACGAACTGCTGTATAAACTAAAGCTAGGCAGATTATAAATGCAATAACGCCATTTACAATAAGCACAGATTTCATCTTGCTTGCCATATTCTCCAGCGACAAAATTCTATCAGAAATGATGATTGAAAGCGGAATAAGGCAAGGCACAATATAAGGAACTAATTTTGAATCGGACATAGAGTAGAATACAAATATGATGCTAAACCACAAAAATAAAAATACATAAGCATTTTTTCTAGGGCTATCTTGCAATTTATGCCACATCATTTTTGGCGAAAATAGCTTCTTCCAAGAAAAGCCTAAAAAACCTGTCCACGGAAAAATCCCTAAAATTATGCATGGAATAAAAAAGTAAAACGGCTGATAGCGGTCATGCATTTTGGTCAAATAACGCAAAAAATGTTCCTGAATAAAAAAGAAATAGAAAAAATCGGGATTATCTCTACAAACCAAATAAAACCACGGAATGGTAATTGCTAAAAATAAAATCAAGCCGACAATAGATAGAGATTTTGCTAAAAGTTTAAACTGCTTAGTGCAAATAGCGTACATAAAAATCACGGCACCAGTTAAAACAATGGCAACTAATCCCTTAGTCAAAGTTCCCAAAGCCATTGCTACATACACTAAATACAGCCACAATTTCTTTTGGCTAACGCTAAATTTATAAAAGGCTGTAAGTGCCAAAGTTATAAAAAAGGAAACCCCCATATCTAAAATATTGAGCGAGCCAATTACAAAGTATAAAAAAGATGTAGCTAAAATAACACTAGATAAATATCCCACTTTGCGATTGAACATCTCTTTGCCCAAAATGCCTGTGCAAAAAATTCCACCCAAAGCACAAAGAGCAGGAAATAATCTGACAGCAAATTCATTTTCGCCAAATATAAACATGGATAAGGCTGTAAACCAATACTGAAGTGCTGGCTTTTCAAAATACTCCACGCCATTTAAATGAGGAGTGATAAAATTTCCCGAAAACAGCATTTCGCGAGGAATTTCCGCATAACGACCTTCATCAGGATTAATTAGCGGATATGCACCCAAATGACCTAAATATAAAATCGACAAAACGGCTGATACGATTAAAAATAAAGTTACTCCACCAACGATAACGTCCGAACGCTTATTTATCTGCATCATACTCTCCATTTAACAATTCCTCCACACAAGATAAATATAAAGTAATAGCTATACTTCTTATTTCACCTTATATTTTAAAATTGCAATCTGAAAAGAGTATGAAAAGACTCCTATTTATTTTCGCTTTCATGATATACTATTATAAGATAATTACTGACAAGGGAGAATGAAAATGGCTGATATAAAAAAAGAGCAAGAGCGTGATGAATTACATCGTGCAATTTGGGCAATTGCTGATGAACTGCGTGGCAGTGTAGATGGCTGGGATTTTAAATCTTATGTACTGGGCATGATGTTTTATCGCTACATCTCTGAAAATTTAACTAACTACATCAATGTAGGCGAAATTGAAGCTGGAAATGATGATTTTGACTATGCCTTATTATCTGATGAAGAGGCTAAAGAGGCTCGTGAAGATTTGGTTGCGACAAAAGGTTTCTTTATCCTTCCGTCTGAACTTTTCTGCAATATAAGAAAAAGAGCCAAAGACGATGAAAATTTAAACATGACTTTAGAAACTGTCTTTAATCATATTGAAGAATCGGCAAAAGGCACTAACAGCGAAAATAATTTTGCTGGATTATTTGACGATATCGATGTCAATAGCAATAAATTAGGAGCCACCGTTGCCAAACGCAATGCCAATCTTGTAAAGCTGATTGATGGCGTGGCAAATATGGGACTAGGCAATGGCAACTATAAGGACAATTCTATTGATGCCTTTGGCGATGCTTATGAATATCTTATGAGTATGTACGCTTCTAATGCTGGAAAAAGTGGCGGTGAATTTTTCACTCCGCAAGAAGTTTCAGAGCTTTTAACTCGTTTGGCTGTCATTGGAAAAAAAGAAATAAATAAAGTATATGACCCAGCATGTGGTTCTGGCTCACTGCTGTTAAAAGCGGTAAAAATTCTGGGAAAAGATAATGTTCGTCAAGGTTTTTATGGGCAAGAAATCAATCTTACCACCTACAACCTTTGCCGTATCAATATGTTTTTGCATGATATTGGTTTTGATAAATTTGATATTGCACATGAAGATACTTTATTATCTCCACAGCATTGGGATGATGAGCCATTTGAGGTTATCGTATCAAATCCCCCTTATTCTATCAAATGGGAAGGTAATGATAATCCTATCTTGATAAATGACCCCCGCTTTTCCCCTGCTGGAGTGCTTGCACCAAAATCCAAAGCTGACCTTGCTTTTATCATGCACTCTTTATCATGGCTTGCCACTAATGGAACAGCTGCTATTGTATGTTTCCCTGGTGTAATGTACCGCGGCGGAGCGGAAAAGAAAATCCGCCAATATTTAATTGATAATAACTTTATTGACTGCATTATTCAGTTGCCAAGCAATCTATTTTTTGGAACTTCTATCGCAACTTGTATTATGGTTTTAAAACGCAATAAAGTAGATAATAAAACCATGTTTATCGATGCTTCTAATGAATTTATTAAAGTTACAAATAGCAATAAGATGACAGATGAGCATATTAACAATATTATTGAAGCATTTACAGCAAGAAAAGATAAAGCACATTTTATCAAAGTAGTTTCTTATGATGAAATTGTAGCAAATGATTTTAACTTATCTGTTAGCACTTATGTAGAACAAAAAGATACTAGGGAAAAAATTGATATTGTAAAACTCAATGCCGAAATTAAAGAGATTGTAGCTAGAGAACAGCTTTTGCGTGATGAAATTGATAAAATCATTGCAGAAATTGAGGTGGGCATATGAATAAATTAGATAAACTTATTAAAGAACTTTGCCCAAATGGCGTTGATTTTGTTCCTCTATGGTCAGTTACAATCTGGGATAAGAAATTTAATAGTATAAAAAGAGAGAAACAAGAAAAGGTTATTTCCTATCCATATCTCCTTGCAAAAGATATGTTCGCACTTGAACAAGAAAAAGGTAATGTTTTTTTACTTTCAACTGGAGAACAAACTGGCTGGACTACAGAAGAAATTGCTGGCGATTATTTGTGCGAAGGTGAAATTGTTTCAATTCCATGGGGAAAATCCAGAAAAGTATCCGAAGTTATGAAATACTACAAAGGAAAATTTGTAACTGCTGATAATCGAATAGCTACTTCTAAGGATACTAACAAATTACTCAATAAGTATTTATTTTATTGGATGATGAGTCAAGGTGAACTTATTGATAGCTTTTATCGTGGCTCTGGATTAAAACATCCAAATATGAAAGATGTTTTAGATATGCAAATTCCATTACCTCCTCTTGAAGTACAAAATGAAATTGTCCGTATTTTGGACAATTTCACACAGCTTACAGCAGAGCTTACAGCAGAGCTTACAGCAAGAAAAAAACAATATGAGTATTACAGAGATAAGCTATTGACTTTTGATAAAACTATTTCCATTGCAAAACTTGGAGATATTATTGTATCTCTCAATACTGGGCTTAATCCCCGTCAATTTTTTAAACTAAATACAGATGATGCACAAAATTATTATGTTACTATACGAGAAATCCAAAACGGAACTATTATTGTATCAGAAAAAACAGACCGAATAAATGATGACGCATTAAGGCTTTGTAATAATCGTTCTAATCTTGAAGTTGGTGATGTTCTATTCTCTGGAACTGGAACTATTGGAGAAACCGCAGTAATTAGCGAGCCACCATGTAATTGGAATATTAAAGAAGGTGTTTACACCATTAAGCCAAAAAAAGATATTCTTAACGCCAGATACTTGATGTATATTCTCCGTACTGAATTTATGAAAGCAAAGATTGCAAAAAAAGTAGCTGGTGGAACTGTTAAAAGTATCTCCATGGCAGAAATGAAAAAGTTAGAAATTCCTATTCCAACTCTTGATATTCAAAAACGCCTTGTAAATGTACTTGATAATTTTGATAATATTTGCTCTGATTTAAAAATTGGTTTGCCTGCGGAAATTGAGGCAAGAAAAAAACAATATGAATTTTATCGTGATGCTCTCTTAAATTATGTAGCAACAGGCAAAATAGTCCATAACAGAACAGAACAGAACAGAACAGAACAGAACAGAACAGAACAGAACAGAACAG
>Cebus_capucinus_imitator_PRJNA485217_SSR118__coassemble_484_pt1 | contig 14711 bp, 13 predicted proteins | sample Cebus_capucinus_imitator_PRJNA485217_SSR118__metabat2_high_PE_012 | metagenome-assembled genome bin Cebus_capucinus_imitator_PRJNA485217_SSR118 | reverse complement strand
CAATTTATCTGTGCTTTTTCTATGCAAAAATTATAAAATAAATATATTATAATTTTCCTATTGACATAGTATGAAATAATGTAATATAATAGTCAACAAGTCATAACGAATGTAAATATGTTAAGGGAAGTAGGACTGTTAGATGATGGAAAAAGCGAGAGAAAAAGTATATAGAAAAAAAGTTATAAGCGTTTTGTGCAGTATTTTTATCTTGATGTTAGTCGCAGGTTGTGGCAGTGATGAACAAGCAGATAACGACAAAATTAAAATTACAAATGTTTCTTATGACCCTACAAGAGAATTTTACATAGAATATAATAATGCGTTTCAAAAGCATTATAAAGAAATGACTGGTAAAGATGTGGAAATTGTGCAATCGCATGGTGGGTCAGGTTCTCAAGCTCGTTCTGTTGTAGAAGGTAGCAGTGCTGATGTGGTAACTTTGGCACTAGCTCATGATGTGGAAATGATTGAAAAAGCAGGTTTAATTGATAAAGATTGGATTGATGAATTTGATAAAGAATCTGCTCCATATACCTCAACGATTGTATTTTTAGTTAGAAAGGGAAATGAAAAGCAGATTACAGATTGGGACGATTTAATTAAACCTGAGGTTAAAGTTATAACGCCCGATCCTAAAAGCAGTGGCGGTGCTTGTTGGAATTTCTTGGCTAGTTGGCAATACGGCTTAGAAAAATTCGGCTCTGAAGCTGGAGCTAAAGACTTTGTAAAGGCTTTATATAAAAATGTTGCTGTAATGGATTCAGGGGCAAGAGCTTCTACAACAACTTTTGTAGAAAATGGTCAAGGCGATGTGCTTATAGCTTGGGAAAATGAGGCAATTCAAACTGTAAAAGAGTATCCTGATAAATTTGAGATTGTAACTCCAAGCATTAGCATTTTGGCACAGCCTAGCGTTGCCGTTGTCGATAAAAATGTTAAAAGAGGTCATAAAGCAGAAGTAAGCAAAGAATATCTAGCGTATCTGTATTCTGAGGAAGGTCAAAGACTTGCGGGCAAATATGGATATCGCCCATCTAATCTTCAAATTTTGCAAGAATTTAGCGACAGATTTAATTTAAATGTAAAACTTTGCACAATTGATGATTTTGGCGGTTGGAACAATGCCTATGAAAAGTTTTTTGAAGACGGTGCAATTTTTGATGAAATACACGAAGATTAGAATTTAATTTTTAAATTAGGAGGACAGCTAAATGCTAAATTTTGGTAGAAGAAAAAATTCAAAAAGAGTGATACCGGGATTTGGTTTGAGTATGGGAATAACTGTAACGATGTTATCGGTATTCATCTTAATTCCACTTGCTTCTGTTTTGATTTATTCAGCTAATTTATCCATAGAGCAGTTTTGGAAATTAATTTCCAAAGATGTAGTAAAATATGCCTTTATAACTAGCATAAGCTGTTCCCTAATCGCAGCATTTATCAACTGCATTTTTGGCACAGTGCTGGCTTGGATTTTAGTCCGCTATGATTTTGTGGGAAAAAATTTATTAAATGGCATGATTGAACTTCCCTTTGCACTGCCGACTGCTGTTGCCGGAATTACGCTTTCTAAAATGTATTCAGATACAGGATTTTTGGGGCAGTATTTATCTAAAGTGGGAATTCAAGTGTCGTATACGCATTTGGGAATCATCATCGCACTGATTTTTGTAGGAATTCCTTTTGTAGTGCGTTCTATTCAGCCTATCTTAGAAAAACTTGACCCTTCGTATGAAGAAGCAGGCAATATGCTCGGTGCAAGCAGTAGCAAGATTTTCTTTAAGATAATTTTGCCGGAACTAAAACCAGCAATGCTCACAGGTTTTGGTTTGGCATTGGCAAGAGGTCTTGGCGAATACGGCAGTGTAATTTACATTTCAGGCAATAGTGCAAGAGAACATACACAGGTTATTTCCTATGTGATTATGCAAAAGTTAAATTATGTAGATTATGCAAGTGCTACAGCAATCGCCTTAGTTATGCTAGTAATCTCATTTTTATTGTTATTTGTTGTAAATATGGTGCAATTACATCAAGCTAAACGTGTCAGCTAGAAAGGGTGGACTTTATGAATACAATACATAAACAAAAGCGAAGTATCAATGAAATTATCTTGATTGCAGTTGGTATTTTATTTGTAGCTTTTATGCTCGTATTACCACTTCTTTCGGTAATTGTAAATGCGTTAAAAGAAGGCTTTGTTTTTTATTTAAATGCACTATCGACTAAATACGTTATTTCAGCACTTTTAATTACTTTTTTAGCGACGATATCTGCTGTGGTTGTAAATACTTTTTTTGGGGTAACGGCAGCATATCTTTTAACTAAATTTTCCTTTCGCTTTAAACATTTTTTAGCTACTTTAATAGATATTCCGTTTTCGATTTCACCTGTTATCGCAGGCTTAGCTTTTATCATGACCTTTGGCAGATTGGGTTGGGCATCTGAGACAATAGATTGGCTAAATCAACTATTAAATGTTGATATAAAAATAGTTTTTGCTATCCCAGGTGTAATTTTAGCGACAATTTTTGTAACTTTTCCCTTTGTCTTTAGAGAAGTAATGCCTGTATTAAATGCTCAAGGTAAAGATGAAGAAGAAGCTGCTGCACTAATGGGAGCTAGGGGGTTTAAAATCTTTAGAAAGATAACCTTTCCTCACATTAAATGGGCATTGTTTTATGGGATTATTTTATGCACGGCAAGAGCTTTGGGCGAGTTTGGAGCTGTAAGTGCCTTATCTAAAACTCGTGGCGAAACTTTTACCTTGCCACTTGAAATAGATGCTCTTTATTTATCGGGTTCGTCAGGAGCGATAACTTCAGCTTTTGCTGTATCTTCTTTGCTCGTAATCATCGCCATAATAGTATTGTTACTTCGTAATTTTGTAGAGTATAAGGCGAGTAAGAAAAATATAATTTAAATTGTGGAGGAATTAATATGTATATACAAATGAAAAATATACAAAAGCATTATGGCGATTTTAAGGCTTCAGATAATGTAAATTTCAATATAGAAAAAGGAAAACTCGTGGCTTTACTGGGAACAAGTGGCAGTGGCAAGACGACCATACTTAGAATGTTAGCTGGCCTTGAAACGCCAGACAGTGGCGATATTATAATTGACGATAAACGTATGAACGATATTCCAGCCAGCAAGCGTGGCATTGGCTTTGTATTTCAAAATTATGCACTGTTTCGCTACATGAATGTATTTGACAATATCGCTTTTGGTTTAGAAATTCAAAAAGTGGCAAAAACGGAGATAAAAAAACGTGTTATGGAACTGATAAAATTGACAGGGCTTTCGGGCATGGAAAAAAGATATCCCAATCAATTATCGGGCGGACAACGTCAGCGTGTAGCATTTGCTAGAGCCTTAGCTCCTAATCCGCAAGTATTGCTACTAGATGAACCCTTTGCTGCCATTGACGCTAAAGTTCGCAAAGATTTGCGTAATTGGTTAAAAGATACGATACATAAAGTCGGAATCACTAGCATTTTTGTAACGCATGACCAAGATGAGGCGGTAGAAGTTGCCGATGAAATAATCATCACCAACCATGGAAGAATAGAACAGATGGGCACGCCATGGGAGATTTATAAAACGCCGAGTACGCCCTTTGTCGCTCAGTTTATCGGTCGCTCAAGCGTTGTAAATAACTATGAAAAACTAAAAGGCTTTGACTATGTAGCAGGAGCAAATCAAGCTGTAATCCGTCCAGAGTTTATTGCTGTGTATAAAAAAGGCGAATTAAATCAATACATGAGTGCTGCGGAAGAAGGCACAGTTACAGAAGTTATATTTAAGGGAAATTATTTAGAACTTGCCATAAAGGTGCAAGATATCTTGATTAAAGCAGAATACTCCATGGAAAAATCGCCAATTTATGTAGGAGAAAAGGTAGATGTTTTAATCTATCGCTTATATATCTTTGATGAGCATAAGACGTATTTAATGGAAAATAATAAAATGCAAGAAAAAGATATGTTCTATATTTAATTATTCAACTAATTTAGCTAAGGATTTGATTGCTTATGAAGATACAAGGACAAAAAATAATTGATACAGATGTTTTAATCATCGGCGGTGGAACAGCTGGTTGCTATGCAGCGTTGACTTTAAAAGAACAAGCTGATGATAATTTAAAAAATCTATCTGTAGTCATCGTTGAAAAAGCCAATATAAAAAGAAGTGGTTGTTTAGCTGCTGGAGTAAATGCTTTAAATGCGTATATTGTAAAGGGAAGAAAACCTCAAGATTATGTCGATTACGCTAAAAAAGATGCTGACGAAATCGTGCGAGAAGATTTGTTGTTGACGATGTCTGAGGGATTAAATAGAGTAACAAAAAAATTAGAACAGCTAGGGCTTGTAATTTTAAAAGATAAAAATGGCGAGTACGTAGCTAGAGGAAATCGCAATATTAAAATCAACGGGGAAAATATCAAGCCAATTTTAGCTAGTGCAGTGGAAAAACTTGAAAATGTGCAGATTATAAATCGCTTGAATATCACCGATTATATCGTCAAAGACAATCTCATTTACGGAGCTTTTGGCTTTAGCATTGAAAGTGGCATAGCGTATCAGATAAGGGCAAAATATGTAATCTGTGCTACCGGCGGTGCTTCAGGTTTATACAGGCCAAATAACACAGGCTTTTCTCGCCATAAGATGTGGTACTCGCCGTTTAATACAGGTGCAGGTTATGCAATGGGCATTAACAGCGGGGCAGAGATGACAACTTTTGAAATGCGATTTATCGCTCTACGCTGTAAAGATACGATTGCTCCAACGGGAACAATTGCTCAAGGCGTTGGTGCAAAGCAGATAAATTCACAAGGCGAAGTGTATGAAACTAAATATGGTTTGACAACTTCGCAAAGATTATATGGAACAGTGAAAGAAACGCTAGAGGGCAGAGGTCCTTGTTATCTTAGAACAGAAAATATCAGCAAAAAGCAAGATGAGGAACTTTTAAAAGCGTATTTAAATATGGCTCCTAGCCAAACCTTAAAATGGCTAGAATCGGGAAAAAATCCTAGCGAACAAAATGTGGAAATTGAAGGTACAGAACCTTACGTTGTAGGCGGTCATACAGCCAGCGGTTATTGGGTGGATACGCACAGACAGACGACGATTAAAAATCTGTATGCAACAGGCGATGTGGCAGGTGGCTGTCCGCAAAAATACGTAACTGGAGCTTTAGTTGAAGGTGAAATTGCAGGACTAGATATCTTGCGTAAAATTAAAAATTACGATGCTAAAGCAGAGGATTTTACAGGTTTATTTCAAGCTAAAGTCGATGAATACAATAACTTTTTAAGCGATAACGAATCCTTTTTCACGATAGAGCAATTAGAAGAAGCTATGCAAAAAATCATGGACAATTATGCAGGCGGAATCACAGCTCATTATCAGTTCAATGAAAAACAGCTTTTATTAGCTGATGAAAAGCTAAATCAGATTATATCGCTGACTAAAGATATCACGGCAAAGGATTTTCACGAGCTAATGTTTGTCTATGAATTGAAAGAAAGGCTCACTGTTTGCAAAGTTTTGATTGCACATTTAAGAGCTAGAAAAGAAACAAGGTGGCATTGCTTTGCTGAAAACCTAGATTATCCAAATAAAAGTGATGAATGGTTAAAATATGTAAACTCAAAATTAGAAGACGGCAAGATAAAAATTATCTACCGCAATCTCATTGAAAGGGACAAGGTATATGAGCATAAGGATTAATACAGAAAAATGCGTAGGTTGCAAAAGATGTATCAATGTTTGCCCTGGAAGTTTGATTGAATTAAACCAAGCTAAAAAAGCGTATATCAAATATCCGAAAGATTGTTGGGGCTGTGTATCTTGCGTCAAAGAATGTAAAGTGAAAGCTATTGATTTCTTTTTGGGAGCAGATATCGGCGGAAGGGGCAGTAAATTAAATATAGAAATGAAGGATAAATTTATTTACTGGAACCTTACTAAACTTTCCGGAGAGCAGTTGACGATTGAAATAGATAAAACGAAATCGAATCAGTATTAATATAAAGGGGAAAAAATTATGTTATCACATCTTGATGAATTAGAGGCAGAGGCAATATTTATTATCCGTGAAGTAGCGGCACAATGCGAAAAACCAGTAATGCTTTATTCTATAGGCAAGGATAGCTCCGTAATGCTCCATCTAGCGTTAAAGGCTTTTTATCCGGAAAAACCACCATTTCCATTTTTGCACGTAAATACAACTTGGAAATTTAAAGAGATGATTGCTTTTCGCGATGAAACAGCAAAAAAGTTGGGCATAGAGATGATAGAGTACATCAATCAAGACGGCGTGAACAAAGGCATAAATCCTTTTGACCACGGCAGTGCATACACCGATATAATGAAGACGCAGGCTCTAAAGCAGGCTTTAAATAAATATGGATTTACGGCAGCTTTTGGTGGGGGCAGACGAGATGAAGAAAAATCAAGGGCCAAAGAACGCATCTTCTCTTTCAGAAATTCAGCCCAAGCGTGGGACCCTAAAAATCAGCGACCTGAAATGTGGAAATTGTACAATACAAAAATCAACAAGGGCGAAAGCATGAGAGTTTTTCCTATTTCAAATTGGACAGAAAAAGATATTTGGCAGTATATAAAGCGTGAAAATATAGATATCGTTCCGCTCTATTTTGCCAAAAAACGTCCCGTTATCTATCGTGATGGCAATATCATCATGGTTGATGATGACCGCTTGAAATTAAGACCAAATGAAAAAATTGAGTATAAAAACGTGCGTTTTCGCACATTGGGGTGCTACCCATTGACAGGTGGCATTGAATCAAATGCAACTACTTTAGATGAGATTATCAAAGAAACGCTAAGTGCTGTATCATCGGAAAGAACTACACGAGTTATCGATAGTGAATCAGCAGGCAGTATGGAAAGAAGAAAGAGAGAAGGTTATTTCTGATGACAGGATTATTAAAATTTATCACTTGCGGAAGTGTAGACGACGGCAAATCAACTTTAATTGGACATATTTTATACGATGCAAAACTTTTATATGCAGACCAGAAAAAAGCCTTAGAACTTGAAAGCAAAGTAGGCAGTAGAAATGGTGCGATAGATTATTCCCTTTTGCTTGATGGACTTATGGCAGAGCGTGAGCAAGGCATTACCATTGATGTTGCGTATCGCTATTTTACAACAGATAATCGCAGTTTTATTGTAGCAGATACACCCGGTCATGAAGAATATACTCGCAATATGGCAGTTGGTGCTTCTTTTGCAGATTTAGCAATAATCTTGGTGGACGCTAAACAAGGCGTATTAGTTCAGACAAGACGTCATGCACGCATTTGCTCGCTGATGGGAATTAGATATTTCGTATTTGCTGTAAATAAAATGGATTTAGTTGGCTACGATAAAGAGCGATTTAATGAAATTGCAAAACAAATTGACGAATTAAAAAATGAACTCAGCTTAGAAAATATCACAATCATTCCTGTTTCAGCAACTGAAGGAGATAATATTACCACTAAATCAGAGCATACACCATGGTATCAAGGTGAAGCTCTGCTTACTTATTTAGAAAATATAGATGTTGCCGAAACAGAAGAAGTAGGCTTTTATCTACCAATTCAAAGAGTTTGCCGACCTGACCACAGCTTTAGAGGTTTTCAAGGACAGATTGAATCAGGCAAAATCAGCGTAGGCGATACAATAACTACCCTTCCAAGCAAAGAAGAAGCCAAAGTAAAAAGTATTTTAGTTGGCATGAAAAATGTTCAAACAGCTAAACGAGGAAATCCTGTAACAGTGCAATTAGATAGAGAAGTAGATGTATCGCGTGGTTGCGTTTTAACTAAAGATACCAATTTAGCTTTAAGCAATAAATTCACTGCTACGCTGTTATGGACAGATGACAACGAACTTACTTTGGGCAAAGATTATTTGATTCAACTTGGCACTAAACAGCTAGCAGGCGTTGTTACAGCGATAAAGCATAAGATAGATGTAAACACAGGAAAATTTATTTCTGCTAATAAGTTGACCAAAAATGAAATAGCTTTGTGCGAAATCACTTTGCAAGAAAATATAGTTTTAGATACATTTAAAAGTCATAAAACGCTAGGCGAATTAATCTTAATCGACAGAGTTAGCAATATGACTTCAGCTTGCGGTGTAGTAGAAAGCGTGGAAAATGGCGATAATATTTATGCTTTTGTATCAGGCAAGCTAAAAGCTAGAGGCGATATCTTTGAAGAATTCTATTACAATATGGAAAGTTTAAGTATAGACAAACATAAAATCATCAAAAATACTTATACAATTGGCGACACTATTCCTGTAAAAGGCAAAAGTTACAATTACCCAAATGATTTTGATATCTTAATCCTTCGAGATAAAGTTGCTGTACAAATTCGCAATCAAAAAATCACAGCGATTTTACCACTTAGCGATTATAAATACAGCAATTACCCGCTCATCAACGGACGCGGTTTTGAAATCAAAGCCCACGATGAAGAATCGTATAAAAATTTCTATAAAGATTATTTAGAAATTGATAAAATACCAAATGCTATTTTCTTTGAAAAATGGATTTCATTTGAAACATATCGAGAAATCATCTTCTATGATAAATTCTGGGCTATTTAAAAAGAAAAAACAGCGATACTGCAATTTAAAGGTTCTTTATCAAATATTGGAGTATAAGAGATAGATAGGTTTTCCTATCTATCTCTTTTTAGTTATTTGCTCCCAGAATAAATTATTCTTTTTCTAAATCTATCGAATCTCTGTACAAGAAAAATTACTCTTTTTAATACTTTTATCTTGTTATTTATTCCTTCTAGATATCTGTTTCTTAGCCCTGTTTCAGACAATAATCGTGAACTTTATTTGTTTTATACTTGCAATTAAGACAAATATTGTACTTTTGATGAAGAGATAGAAGCATACTATGTTTAGACTAAGAAATAGCAGAAACCTCTTTTAAATTAAACATTGTTTTATAAATATCAATGCCTGTCTTAGTGCGGAAAATATGCTCTAAAGCAGATTGTAAAACTTCTTTTTTACAATTATCTTCGTACATATTGACCAAAAAATCAGCTTCGATTAAGATTTGATAATCTATGCCGCCAATATCTTTATACGTATGGTGATGAGCTACTAAATAGCAAACTCTATCAATAATTTTTTCAGGAAAAGATAATTCTTGTAGCATTTTTCTAGCAGGTGCTACTCCTTCTTTTTCTTGTAATTTTCCACCGGTGCTATTGTATTTTTCTTCTGCTATTTTTATGCCAATATCATGGACAAGTGCTGCTGCCTCTAAGGTAAATAAAGTTTCTTTATCAATATGCTCTCCCTCGCCAATGAGCTTTGCAAAACTATGCACTTTGATAAAATGCTGTATGCGTTTAGGATCGCCTGCATAATAATCAATCATTGAGTTTGTCAATTCATTTAAAATAAATTCTCGCATAAAAATAACACCTCATTAAATTTTTATTTTAATTCCTTTATTATACTATCTTTATACAATTTAGCAACGATATTTATTAATTGTATATATTGTAATTTTGTGCCATAATAAAACATAATTTAACTGTATAATAGAAAAGAGGCTATTTTATGGAAATCAGTTTGATTTTAGCTCAAGAAATTGTAAAGCTATTTTTAGTGATGATAATGGGCTATATAATTGTCAAATGCAATTTATTGAAGGTAGATGACAGTAGAACTTTATCTGTCGTGCTGGTTTATTTAGTAACACCTTGTGTAATCATCGACGCATTTCAAGTAAATTATTCACCCGAAGTTATAAATGGTTTATTATTTGCTTTTAGCATGGCTATCGGCGTACATATTGTATTTATTTTTATGACAAAATTATTAGCTACAATTTTTCACCTTCACATCATTGAGCAGATTAATATAATCTACACCAATGCAGGAATTTTAGTAATTCCTTTGATAAATGCTCTACTTGGCAAAGAATACGTAATTTATTCTTGCGGATTTATCGTTGTACAAATCATTTTATTGTGGACGCATTGTCGAAAATTGCTTTGCAATGATGAACATATTTCGCTAAAAGATATTTTATTAAATGTCAATATAATTTCAATTATCATCGGTTTTGTCTTATTCATCTTTCACCTATCCTTACCTGGCTTTATTAAAGGAACGCTCGATATGACAGGCATTATGATTGGACCTTTAGGTATGATGTTAGCTGGTATGGTCATTGCCAAGACTCCAATTTTAAAATTGTTTGTTGTATTGAAAAATTATCTAGCTGTTTTCTTGCGTTTAATCGCATTTCCAATCATTATTTTGGCAATATTTATAGCTATTGGAGCAAGTGATATGGTAACAGATGGAAAAAATATTTTGCTCTCTGTCTATCTAGCTTCGATTACACCTGCTTGTGCTACCGTAACTTCTATGGCTCAACTATACAAAAAAGATGCTATTTATTCTAGTACCCTATACGTTTTGACTACGCTACTATCTATCATAACCATGCCTTTAATGATTTATCTATTCGACACATTTATTTAGAAACTTGCCCCATATGATATAAAAAATAATAGATTTTAATAAAATTTAACCAATTCATTAAATAAATCTTGCAACAGTCGCAAAAAATAGGTAAAATAGAATTTATAAATTATAGCGGAAAAAATTTTTAGGAGGCTAAATCGCATGCGATTGCTGGAAGAGAGAATACAAAAAGATGGTATCGTAAGAGAAGGAAATGTATTAAAAGTCGATAGTTTTTTAAATCATCAAATGGACGTTCGTTTATTTAAAGAATTTGGTAAGGAATTCAGACGACTTTTTGCAGATAAAAAAGTAACTAAAATATTGACTATCGAAGCTTCCGGTATTGGTATTGCTTGCATCGTAGCAGAATATTTTGATGTGCCTGTTGTATTTGCTAAAAAAAGCAAATCTAAGAATATTGCTGGCGAAGTATATACAAGTAAAGTTGAATCATTTACTCACAATAAAACTTATGATGTAATTGTGGCTAAGAGCTTTATAAATGAAAACGATAAAGTATTGTTGATAGATGATTTCTTAGCAAACGGCAACGCTTTAAAAGGTTTGATTGATATCGTAAAATCAGCAGGAGCAGAACTTGTTGGGGCAGGTATTGCTATTGAAAAAGGATTTCAAAAAGGTGGAGCAGAACTTCGTGCAAGCGGAGTACATCTTGAATCATTAGCTATCATAGACGGAATGGACGATACTACAGGTAAAATCACTTTCCGTGAACAAAATAATTAATTACTCAAAAAAAGATTAGCAGATATAAGCAAAATCGCAATGAACTTATATCTGCTTTTTTATTCTAAAATAAATGAACTAATTATCAATAAACATTTAATAAAAAAGAAAAAATTTATATTTGACAAGAGAATATACTTTTGTTAAACTGTAGTATACAGTGATGAACTAGAGAAGTAACCTTGATTAAAGCGAGCAGTGATAGTGAAAGACTGCAATTAGGTGAATGGCACTAGGGAGCTTTTTGATTTTACACTTAAAGAGGGCTTAGTTTTCTAAGTCAATCAGGGTGGAACCGCGGGAATACATCTCGTCCCTGTAACATTAATTTATTTTTGTTACATGGGCGAGATTTTTTTATTTATCGCCCATGAATAGAGGAGGTACTTTTTATGACTTTTCAGGAAATTATCCTGACTTTGCAAAACTTCTGGTCTAAGCAAGGTTGTATTTTATCTCAACCTTATGATGTGGAAAAAGGTGCAGGTACAATGAATCCATCTACTTTTTTGCGTGTACTTGGTCCTGAACCTTGGCACGTGGCATACGTCGAACCATCTCGCCGTCCTGCTGATGGTCGCTATGGTGAAAATCCAAACCGCTTGTTCCAACATCATCAATTTCAAGTTATCATGAAACCATCTCCAGATAACATTCAAGAACTTTATTTGCAAAGTTTAGCTGAACTTGGTATCAATGAAAAAGAACATGATATCCGTTTTGTTGAAGATAACTGGGAATCTCCTACACTTGGTGCATGGGGTCTTGGTTGGGAAGTTTGGCTTGACGGTATGGAAATCACTCAGTTCACCTACTTCCAGCAGGTTGGTAGTGTTGATGTAAAACCTGTTTCTTCTGAAATCACTTATGGTCTTGAACGTATTGCTATGTATATTCAAGAAAAAGAAAATGTATACGATATTGATTGGAATGGCACTTACACTTACGGTGATGTATTCCATCAAAATGAATTTGAACAATCTACTTATAATTTTGAACTTGCCGATACAAAACTTCTCTTTGATTTATTCGATAAATACGAAAAAGAAGCTATTCGCGTAATTGAACTTGGATTCGTTCACCCTGCCTATGATTACGTTTTAAAATGTTCTCATACATTTAACTTGTTAGATTCTCGCGGAGCAATCAGCGTATCTGAACGCACAGCCTTCATTTCTCGCGTACGCAATCTCGCTCGCCTTTGTGCACAGTGCTATTTAAAACAGCGTGAAGAACTTGGTTATCCTCTATTAAAGAAAGGAGCAGAAAAATAATGGCTAAAGATTTATTGCTCGAAATCGGTACAGAAGAAGTTCCTGCTCATTTTATGCCGGGAATTTTAGCACAGTTAAAGGAAAAAGCAGGTAATGCATTTGCTGAAGCTCGTCTTTCTTATGAAGCTATAACTACAGTTGGCACTCCACGCAGAATTGCTCTTTTGGTTAAAAATTTAGCTGAAAGCCAAACAGGTGCAAGTAGCGAATACAAAGGACCTTCTGTAAAAATTGCCTTTGACAGTGAAGGAAATCCTACAAAAGCAGCACAAGGTTTTGCTCGTGGCAAAAAAGTTGATGTAGCTAGCTTAGTTGTAAAAGACGGCTATGTGTATGCTGTTTCTAATGAAGAAGGAAAAACTACAGCAAGCCTTTTACCAGCACTTCTTGAAAATTTGGTGGAAGGACTTAATTTCCCTAAAAATATGCGTTGGGGCAATTTAGATTTCCGCTTTGTTCGCCCACTTCGCTGGATTGTAGCTTTGTTTGATACAGAAGTTGTTGACTTTACTGTAGCTACTGTAAAATCTGGCAGAGTATCTCGTGGTCATCGCTTCTTAGGGGAAGATACTTTCACTGTAGAAAAAGCTAGCGATTATGTAGCTGATTGTGAAAAATCTTTTATTATCGTTGACCAAAATAAACGCCATGATATGATTAAAGCTCAAATTGAAGAATTGGCAAAAGCTAATGGCGGTCATGCAGAAATTACTGAAGATTTATTAGAAGAAGTAACTTATCTTGTAGAATATCCAACTGCTCTTTGCGGTACTTTTGAAGATAAATACTTAAAATTGCCTAAAGAAGCTGTAATCACTCCAATGAGAGACCATCAGCGTTATTTCCCTGTTTTAGATAGCGAAAATAAATTATTGCCACTTTTCATCACAGTTAGAAACGGCAATGATTACTGCCTTGAAACTGTACAGCACGGCAACGAACGCGTACTTCGTGCAAGACTTGCTGACGCTCAATTCTTCTTTGACGAAGATAGAAAACACAATCTTGAACACTATGTAGAAAAATTGAAAACTGTAGTATTCCAAGAAGGCTTGGGTACAATCTATGATAAATCCAATCGCTTAGTGGAACTTTCTGCTTTTATCGGCGAAAAAATCAATGCTAATAGAGAAGATATTGCCGTAGCAAAACGAGCAGGAAAACTTGCTAAAGCTGATTTAGTAACTGCAATGGTATGTGAATTTACAGAACTTCAAGGCATTATGGGCCGAGAATATGCTCTTTTAGATGGTGAAGGTGACGCTGTCGCAACTGCAATTTATGAACATTATATGCCACGTTCTGCTGATGACGACCAGCCTACAACTGTAGCAGGTAGACTCGTTTCCCTTGCTGATAAAATCGATAATATCGTAGCTACTTTTAGTCGTGGACTTGTGCCAACAGGTTCACAAGATCCATTTGCACTTCGCCGTCAAGCACTTGGCATTGTTCACACAATCATTGAAGCAAATTATAAAATTTCCATCACTGAAATTGCAGATAAAGCAATGGATTTACTTCAGATTACAGATGAAGCAAAACGTAGTGAAGTACAAAAAAATATCGTTGAATTCTTTACACTTCGCTTGAAAAATGTATTGAGCGACAATAATATTCGTTATGATATCGTAGACGCTGTATTGAATATCGAGGATGATGTAACTACAACTTATGCTAAAGCTGTAGCAACTGCACAGATTATTGCTTCTGGAAAATTAAATGACGCTATGCAAGCATTTATCCGCGTAGGAAATATCAGCAAAAAAGCTCAAGATATCGAAATGAATCCTGCACTCTTTAACTTAGATGAAGAAAAAGTACTCTTTAGTGCATATCAACAAGTTAAAGATATTGTTTTGGAAAAATTAGCTAATGCAAAATATCAAGAAGCTATCGAAGAAATGAATACACTCACAAGCCCAATCAACACCTTCTTTGATAATGTAATGGTTATGGATAAAGATGAAGAAATCAAAAATAACCGCTTATCCTTGCTCAAAAATATTGATACACTTGTAAAATCAGTAGCAGATTTCAGTAAAATTGTAGGTTAAAAATTAATATATAAAAAAACAGCGATATTGCATTTTAATTGGTTCTTTGTCAAATGTTGGGGTATAAGAGATAGATAGGTTCTCCTATCTAT
>Cebus_capucinus_imitator_PRJNA485217_SSR118__coassemble_468_pt1 | contig 14885 bp, 13 predicted proteins | sample Cebus_capucinus_imitator_PRJNA485217_SSR118__metabat2_high_PE_012 | metagenome-assembled genome bin Cebus_capucinus_imitator_PRJNA485217_SSR118 | reverse complement strand
AAAAATATTAAATTTAATTTTACCACTTAACTGGTAATCAGTAGCAACTGGAATTGTTTTAATTCCTTCGCGTTCAAAAATCATGGCAGAACGAGGCAAATGAAAAGCTGATGTTATTAACACAGGTTTTGTAAATGCTTTTTCTTCAATAATAACCTTGCTAAATCTAGCATTTTCTACAGTATTTCTACTTTGATTTTCTAAGAAAAGTTTATTTTCCTCAATTCCCATGCCTTTAAATATGCGATATTCAATATCTGCTTCTCTGCCTGTATCTTCATAAACTTTCCCACCTGATAAAATCACAGGAATATGCAATTCTTTTTGCAATCGCATTACAGTCATCATTCTATTTGCGACACTTCCAGAAACAAGTCCATCTTCGCCATCTATATCCATTACATTATTTATTGCACCCCCACCAAGCATGATGATTGCATCAGGCTTTTGTGCTTTGATTTCTTCAATAGTATATGAAGGATATGCATTTTCTAGTGGCTTTGTCAGATAAAAAGCTACAAGTGGTGTAGTAAGTAGATAAAAAATAGCAATAATAACGCTCAATAGATATTTACAGCGTATTTTTTTCACATACATAAAAATATTTAATATCAATAATAAAGTTATAATCCCACCTGGCGGAATAATAAATCCACATATAAATTTTACAAAATACAACATCAAAATTTCTCCTCTATGATTTATTCACAGTTTATTATATTATAGCGAAAACAAAAAAACTAGAGATATCAGCTACATCGCCAATATTTCTAGTCTATAATTTTTTCTGAAGTTTATTTTGTAACAGCTCTGATAATAGATTCTGCTACTTCTTTAATCGTCTTGCGTTTTGCCATGCTGTACTTTTGAATGCGACGATACGCTTCTGATTCGGATAAATCATAAGCATCCATTAAAATTCCCTTGGCACGATCAAGCGTTTTTCTCATCTGAAGCGAATTTTTAACATTATCTAAATCTTGCTCTAATTGCTTAATCTCCTCAAATCGAGAAAGGGCAATTTCTATCGCTGGAAATAAATTGCTCTGCTTTATCGGCTTTACTAAATACGCTAAAACGCCGGAGTCTTTTGCTTTATCTACAAATTCTTTTTGCGAATACGCTGTCAATAAAATAACGGGAGCAATTTTTTCATTTGAAATTATTCTACTAGCTGTTATCCCGTCCATTTCAGGCATTTTTATATCCATGATGACTAAATCCGGTTGCATTTTGCGTGCAAGCTCAACGGCATTTTTTCCATTAAAAGACTCGCCGACAATTTCATGCCCTGCTTCTTCTAGCATTTCCTTTAAATCCATGCGGATAATGGATTCATTATCTGCTATGACAATTTTTAATTTAGACATTTAATCACCTTCCATAAAATTTAAACTATTATAAGGAATAATTATTTGGGCATGAGTTCCATTGTTGCTGTATAAATTAAATTGTCCACCCATATCGCCTTCTACAAGCGTATGAATAATCTGCATGCCTAGCGATTTTGTAGGCTTTTCGTTAAAATCTTCTGCTAGTCCTTTGCCATCATCATATAGTTCAATGATATATGCTGTAGCTGTTTCTTGAATATCCAAACCGATTAATCCTCGTTTGCGATTTTCAAAACCGTGTTCAATAGCATTTAAAATTAATTCATTGATAATTAAAGCGATATTGCTCGCCTGCTTTGAAGGTAAAATAATCTTGTTGCCACTAAATTTAGTAGTTAAGATAAAATTGCTATCAAGCATATTTTGCTGTATCATATTTAAAATATTTTTTGTAACTTCCACAACATCAATATTTTCATCACCTTGCTGAGATAAAAATTCATGAGCTAGCGAAATGCTTAAAATGCGATTGACGCTTTCTTGCAAGGCATCTTTTACTTCTTGCGAACTAGAACGGCGAGCTTGCAATCGCAATAAACTAGCAATCGTCTGCAAATTATTTTTCACTCGATGATGAATTTCTTGAATGACTGTAGATTTTATCAAAAGCTCTTTATCCTTTTTCCTAATTTCGGTAACATCTGATAAAATAATTATTCTAGTCAACAAATTGCCAGCTTCCATAATTGGAATATCTCGTCGTATTACGACTAAATTGCCAATCTCAAGTTCTTTTTCATATGTTCTCTTGTGCAAAATGGTTTCTTTTTTTAAATACGTAGTCAACTGGCGGTCAAAGATATAACAGCCGATTAAATTATTCACACCTAAAACATGATAGATTCGAGAGGCTACCAAATTAGCAAAGATAATTCGCTCATCAGCATTTGTGATGATTATACCATCTCTTGATGATACAGCACGAAACATTCTTGGCTCAAGATTTTTTTGCGAATTCTTCAATAAAATAAACGCTGTTTTTAACAAGCGAGAAAATCCTGCAAGCTGTTTATCTTCAGTATTTATCTCAAAAGAAATCACAGCTATTACTTGATTATTCTTTATTACAGGGATAGTGTACGTATCAATAAATTTGCCAAAATCAATTTCTCTCAAAGCGTGCAGTTTTTTCCCTGTATCCATAGAACGTTTGATTACAGGTTCTGTAATCATCGGCAAATGCTTGCCTAAAATTTCTTCCTTGTACGGATTTAAAGTTGTATGAGGCTTTTGCGTGGCAACTACAACAAAATTTTTTGATTGCTTTTGGGAAACATAGATAGCTACGTGTGCGTGTGCAAGGTCTGCAACTAAAGGCAAAACAACGGCAAAACGCTCTAATACATTGATTTGCATTGCAGATAAAAGGCTGTATTTCCTACAATAATCTGAAATAGTCATATAAAAAGCCTCCGATAATGAATAGTAAACTACTCTCTAACTTTTTTTATTTTATATCATACCTATAAATAATAAAGAAAAAAGAGGCAATTTGCCTCTTTTTTCTTTATTATTTATAGGTATTTAGATATTAGGTACTTAATTTATTATAAAAATCTGCGAGAACCGAAGTAAGTATTAACCCAGTAAGAGCTATTTAAAGAATCAATTACTACACCTCTGCTGGAAGAAGCATGAATAAATTGATTATCGCCTAAATAGATACCAACGTGTGAAGCTCCCCAAGTATAAGTTTGGAAAAATACTAAATCGCCTGCTCTAAGTTCGCTTTTGGAGATAGGCATACCTGCATCAAATTGTGCATCAGCAGTGCGAGGTAAATAAATACCTGCATTAGCAAATACATAACTTGTAAAACCAGAACAATCAAAACCACTTGGTGTTGTTCCGCCAAATACATATGGAACACCGATATAATTCAATGAAGAATTGATAATGCGTCTGGATATGTAATTAGAACCACGGCTGACTTCTGGCATATTGCGACCCATTAACATCTGATAAGTCATCGAGCCAACAAGACCATCATCATCTAATCCATTTGCAGATTGAAACGCTTGTACAGCCGCTCTTGTAGCTGGGCCAAAATCACCGTCTGCCATTACATCATAACCTTGGCTAGCCAGTGCAGCTTGAATTTCTGCTACATCAGAACCTTGGTCGCCAACGCGAAAAGCTGCTGCGTTAGCAACTGATACTAAACCGATAAGACACAAAGATAAAACTAAAATGCGGACAACTTTACTCAAAAAAAGGACTCCTCTCAATTAAGCCTACGAGGTTAGCTGACGGGTTAGGATAGAGAAATCCTTCCATATGTATTTACCAATTTAGAAAATCAAAGTTTATAAGCTAAATATTATCTATTAAATCACTATCAAAACTAAAAATCTAAAAAGTTAAAAGCAAAAATAGATTCACCCCAAAAAATTGGTTCTCCCGCTCCTGAGCTGGATTCGGCTATATAATTTAAAAATACTCATAAAAATACATATATATATTTTACACTATTTAATAATAAATTTCAATACATTCCTTAAATTTTATGAAAATTTTATACATACACTATTATTTTAGTATGTCTTAAATTTAAATTCCGTTTTCCGAACAAAACTCTTGATTATCTATTTGCACATAGAGTATAATTTAAGCATAGCAATTTTGCTTATTATACGAGGTGATTATATTTTATGGAAAAAATAGAAAAAATGGATAAAGTACAAGCACTTGAAAATGCTTTAAAACAAATTGAACGCGACTTTGGTAAAGGTTCTATCATGAAACTTGGCGATGCTTCTGCACATATGAATATAGAAGTAATTCACACAGGCTGTATTCCACTTGACGCAGCTTTAGGCGTTGGCGGTGTACCTCGCGGTAGAATAGTTGAAATTTTTGGGCCTGAATCTTCTGGTAAAACAACCGTAGCACTTCATATCGTTGCTGAAGCACAAAAAGCAGGCGGTGTTGCTGCTTTTATCGATGCCGAACACGCTCTTGACCCTATATATGCCAAAAAATTGGGAGTAGATATCGACAATTTATTGATTTCTCAACCTGATACGGGAGAGCAAGCACTAGAAATTTGCGATGCCCTCGTTAGAAGTGGTGCTATTGATGTAGTAGTTGTCGACTCTGTTGCAGCTCTAGTGCCAAAAGCAGAAATTGAAGGCGATATGGGCGACTCTCACGTAGGTTTACAAGCTCGCTTGATGTCGCAGGCAATGCGTAAATTGACAGGTATTATCAGCAAATCTCGCACAACTGCTATTTTCATCAATCAGATTCGTGAAAAGGTTGGCGTTATGTTCGGCAGTCCTGAAACTACAACAGGCGGTCGTGCTTTAAAATTCTATGCTTCCGTTCGCTTAGATGTGAGAAAAATTGATACTCTAAAACAGGGAAATGAACCTGTAGGAAGTCGCACACGCATTAAAGTTGTAAAAAATAAGGTTGCCCCGCCATTTAAACAAGCAGAATTTGATATCATGTACGGGGAAGGGATTTCTCATGAAGGTAGCCTTATCGACATGGGTACAGCTTTTGAAATCTTAGATAAAAGCGGTACATGGTATTCTTATCAAGGCACTCGCTTAGGTCAAGGCAAAGAAAATGTTAAAGCATACTTAAAAGAACATTCTGATTTGGCTTTAGAAGTGGAAAATAAAATCCGCGAAAAACTCTTTGCTCCGGAAACTAGCGAAGAAAATATCAAAGATATTTCAACTAATGCTCAAGCTGTAGAAAATAATGATGAAGCTAAATAATCCTAAAACGGCACTTGTTTATGCCGTTGACCTTTTAGCTGTGCGAAGCTACAGTGTAAATCAATTAAAAGCTAAATTAAAACGGCGTGATTACAGCGACGAAGAAATAGAGTTGACCATAGCTAAATTACTACAAAAGCATTATTTAGATGATACGGATTTATGTAAAAGACAGTGCAATGCATATTTCAACGAAAAAAAGCGAAGCATTAAAGCTATTCGCTATAAACTCATGGAAAAAGGCTTTAATAGCGATGATATCGAAGAAGCCTTTGATGATTTAGCTATTGATACAGTCGATTATGAATACAAAATCTGCCTGAAATTATTATCCTCTCATTTTAAAGTAAACAGTGTTGATAAGCAAAAATACTATGCTTATCTCTACCGCAAAGGTTTTTCTTCTTCTAGTATTTGCGTAGCAATAGAAGATTTTTGCCCATCTTGATAAAGGGTCGCTATACTAGCGACCTTTTATTTTACATTTCATCTACACAATTTTTGATTAGGCTCATCTATTATTCTCATGACAAAAAGATTGACAAATTCTCTTTTTTCTTTATAATAATATATAGTCATTAAACAGTAATTAAATAAAAGCTCATCAAGAGCAGTTGAGGGACAGGCCCGATGACACTGCGGCAACCATTGATATCATATCAAGATATTTTATCAAACGGTGCCAATTCCTTTAAGTTATATCACTTAGCAGATGAGAGAAACTTATAGCTCTCGCATTTGGTATGGAGAGTTTTTTTTATACTGCTTTTAAGTAATTGATATTCATTATCGTATAAATCTAGGAGGTTTGTAAATGTCAAACAGAATTTTATTCACTTCTGAATCTGTTACTGAAGGACATCCTGATAAAGTAGCAGACCAAATTTCTGACAGCATTCTCGATGCTATTTTAGAAAAAGACCCTTATGGCCGTGTAGCTTGTGAAACATTTGCTATGACAGGTCAAATTCATATTGCCGGTGAAATTTCCACTAATTGCTATGTGGATATTCCATCTATCGTTCGCGAAACTATCCGTAAAATCGGTTATACTAGAGCAAAATTCGGTCTTGATTGCGATACTTGCGGTATTTCAATCTCCATTGATGAACAGTCCCCTGATATTGCTATGGGTGTAGATAAATCCCTCGAAGCTAAAGAAGGTCAAGCAGACGATAACGACCTTGGTGCAGGCGACCAAGGTATGATGTTCGGCTATGCAACAAATGAAACAGCTGAATATATGCCTCTCCCTGTTGCCCTTGCACACAAATTAGCACGTCGCCTCACCGAAGTTAGAAAAAATGGGGAATTATCCTACCTTCGTCCTGACGGCAAAACTCAAGTTACAGTAGCTTATGAAAATGGAAAACCTGTTGCAGTTGATACAATCGTAATTTCCACTCAGCATGACCCTGATGTTACTTTAGAACAGATTAAACAGGATTTAATCGAAAAAGTAATCAAACCTGTTGTACCTGCTGAACTTTTAAATGATGAAACAAAATACTTCATCAATCCAACAGGTAAATTCGTTATCGGTGGCCCACAGGGCGATACAGGTCTTACAGGTCGCAAAATCATCGTTGATACTTACGGCGGTATGGCTCGTCATGGTGGCGGTGCATTTTCTGGTAAGGACCCAACAAAAGTTGACCGCTCCGCAGCATATGCAGCTCGCTATGTAGCTAAAAATATCGTAGCTGGTGGCTTAGCTGATAAATGCGAAATTCAACTTGCTTATGCTATTGGGGTTGCAAAGCCTGTATCTATCAATGTCAATACTTTTGGTACAGGCAAAATCGACGATAGAAAAATTGAAGAATTAGTTCAGAAAAACTTTGACCTCCGCCCTGCCGGAATCATCAAAGAACTTGACTTGCTTCGTCCAATCTACGCTCAAACAGCAGCATATGGTCATTTTGGCAGAACTGATGTAGACCTTCCTTGGGAACACACAGATAAAGCCGAAGCTTTAAAAGCACAAGCAGGTTTATAATTTAAGCTAAATAAGCCCAAAGATAGTTGTATATTCTATCTTTGGGCTTTTATTGTGGCTAAAAATTATTAAAAGCCTTTACCTGTTCTTGTCTTAGCCAATCGCCTATCGCTTTTCCTTTCAAATTTTTAGGACAATTTGCCATGGATACGCTATGGAGCTTATTTAGATAGCTTTTATAATCTGCCAAATAATACGGCAAGCATTTGCTATCGGCTAAAATCACGCACTTAAAACCTTCAAAACCCAAGGGATTTTTTTCGATTGCTAATAGTAAATCGACAATTTTTCCAGCTTTTGTAAGCCTAGCTGCTCTCATATGCTCTTTGATTACAAAAAGACTTCCTTGAAGCCATTTTTTAGGCAAAGTCATTCGCTCATTTAACTTTAAAAGCACTTTGCAACCAATCTCTTCATGGTCGTAATGGTGAGGCAACAGCTCCAAAGGCGTTTGTCCTTTGCCAATATCGTGGACAAGACCTGCAAAACGAACTGCTAAATCCTCTGTCATTTCTGCTACTAAATCCACAATAAGCATTGTATGCTCAAAGGAATCGCCTTCAGGGTGAAATTGCACTGGTTGCGTCTTGCCAATTAAATCGTATATTTCAGGAAATAATATTTTTAGCAAGTCAGCTTTTTGCAAGACACGAAAAAATACAGATGGTTTTGCTGTAGCTAAGGCTTTTTTCAATTCGCTCAAAATTCGCTCACTAGGTTCGTATTGCATTTCAGCCTTGCATTTGTGCATAAAGTAAATTGTAGTTTCATCTATCTTAAAGGAAAATTCGCTCGCTTGCCTAGCACATCTCAACGCTCTGACAGGGTCATCGGCAAAATGGTGTGAAACAGCTCTTATTAAACCTTTTTTGATATCATCTATGCCATTATAGGGGTCGATAAATTTTTCATCTCTAATTCTGTAAGCTATTGCATTCATCGTAGTATCTCTGCGGTATAAGTCTTCTTCTAAAGTTACTGAATCATCGTACATAACCGAAAACCCTTTATATCCATGACCCGATTTTCGCTCTTTTCGGGCAAAGGCTACTTCAGAATTTTTCCCATCTATATTCACTAAATATACGGGAAAAGATTTTCCAACTTTTTGGACCTTAGGAAAATTCTCTTGAAATACCTCTTCTTTTAAATGGCAGATTACATAATCTTTATCTTTGGCAATTTTTTCTCTAATCTTATCGCGAACCCACCCTCCGACAATATACAGTTCACCACCAAGCTCATTTATTTTTTGCGAAAAATCACACTCGCTCATTAAATTTAGCTCTCTTGTCAATTTTATGCACCTACTTTTAGTTTAGCTTATAAGAAAACCCAGTTAGATATAATAATCTACTGGGTTTATATTTGTTATTAAATTATTTTTGCACCTTCACTGTCGATATCAAGCACAAGATATCTTGCATGAATATTATTTTTGGCAAAAGCCCCTACCATTGCCTTGCCAATTTCTTCATAATTTTCCACGCTATAAGCAATTAGCGTTGGACCTGCTCCGCTGATTGTAGTACCTAAAGCTCCATTATCATCAGCAGCTTTAAATACATCATACATTCCTGGAATCAAACTCGCTCTGTAATCTTGATGAAGTTTATCTTGAAATGCACCTTTTAAGGCTTCAACTTTGCCCTGACAAATACCAGCGATAATCATTGCTGTATGACCTATGTTAAAAATCGCATCTTTTAGTGATACTTGTTGTTTTAACACAGCACGTGCTTTTTTTGTCGGCAAATAAAAATCAGGAATAGCTACAATCATCTTTAAATCAAAATTAGGCATGAACGATACATACTCTAATTTATGCTTTGTATGAGTGCTGACTGTGATACCGCCAAAAAGTGCCGGAGCAACATTATCAGGGTGTCCTTCGATTTCAGTTGCCATTTCAAAAATATCCTGATTGGAAAACTTATTATCAAGACATATATTAGCTGCATACAATCCGGCAACAATAGCTGTAGCACTGCTACCAAGACCACGAGATAACGGCACGTTGTTTGTCATCTTTATGTGTACACCTTTGTAATCTGCCTTTGCTTTATCCACGAGCAATTTTATACATTGATACACCATATTATTGGAATTGCACGGAATATTTTTGGCACCATCGCCATACACTTCTATATTAATAGTATCTTCTTTTAATAATTTTAATTCAAGTTCATTGTAAATACTGCAAGCCATGCCCATTACATCAAAGGCAGGACCACAATTAGCCGTACTTCCAGGAACACGTATTTTTACAAAATTGCTCATAGTGTTTATTCCCCCTGTGCCATAATAACTCTTACAATACTGCTAATTTTATTTACAACGCTTAATTTATTCAAACGAACTTTGACATCTTTGAGCTGAGCATCGCTCACATTGTGCGTAATTGCCACAATTTCCGAGCGTTCTTCTACTCTGCGTTTTTGAATTACAGAATATAAACTGATACTGCTTTCACCAAAAGCTGTAGCAATAGCACCGAGCACTCCTGGCTTATCTTCAACTAATAAGCGAATGTAGTAACCTGATTGAACTTTATCTGGCGGGCATAATTTCTTTTCTTCATAGCAAGTGCAGCGAATTCTGCCAAAGCGGTCTTTGCCCATATCACGAGCAACATCAATCACATCAGCAAGCACAGCAGATGCAGTTGGTTTTTCACCTGCACCTTTGCCGTAGAACATAGCATCGCCAACAGCATTGCCATGAATAAAAATAGCATTGAATACATTTCTAACAGAAGCGAGCGGGTGAGATTTTGGAATAAATGTAGGGTGAACTCTGATATCTATTCCATCATCTGTATTTTTAGCAATAGCCAATAATTTAATGATGTAGCCGAGTTCATCAGCGTAAGTGATATCTTCCGGTGTAAGTTCTGTAATACCTTCCACTGTAACATCATCAAGGCTCATTCTAGTGTTAAATGCTATCGAAGATAAAATTGCGATTTTGCGTGCAGCATCAAGACCTGCAACATCAGCTGTCGGGTCAGCTTCTGCATAGCCTTTTGCCTGAGCTTTAGCCAAAGCCATGTTATAATCCATGCCTTGCTCAGTCATCTTTGTAAGCATATAGTTAGTAGTACCGTTTACAATGCCCATAAGTTCTGTAATTTTATTTGCAGTCAAGCACTGTTTTAATGGCGTGATAATCGGAATACCACCGCCAACGCTTGCTTCAAACATAAAATCTACATCGTTTTGCTCTGCTTCATGAAACATATCTTTGCCAAATTGAGCAACGACATCTTTATTTGCCGTAACGACATGTTTTTTATTTTGCATAGCTTTGAGCATATATTCTCGTGCTGGGTGAATTCCACCTAAGAGTTCAACAACGATATCAATGTCTTTATCTTCTAAGATATCATCTGGATTATCGGTAAAAATCACCTTACCTGCATAATCACGTTTTTTATTTAGATTATGCACCAATACTTTTGTTACTTCAATATCTGTGCCAATCTTTTCTCTTATATCGTGATAATTTTCTTGTAATACCTTCAATACGCCTGTACCAACTGTACCACAGCCTAAAAGTCCCAATTTTATCTTCTTAGTCATAAAATCAACCCTCTCTCAATAATGCCAGCTATAAACTATTAAACCTGACCGATTACCTCTAAACGACGAACACCGCTTATCATGCGTAATTTATCTAATAGTGCCTCTAGGTCAATAGTCATATTTTTAGTTTCAATAGAAACAGTAGCTACGGCTACACCTTGGAGAGGTATTCCTTGATTTATGGTCAAAACATTTCCTTTATCAGCAGAAATCATATTTAACACATTTGACAATACGCCCTGCTGATTGTCCAACATGAATGAAACAGAAACAATTTTATTGATACTTGCTTCATAAAAAGGTAGCACAAAATCTTTATATTTATAGTAAGCACTACGGCTCAATCCCATTTTTGATACGGCATCATTAATGGTCATATTATCATAGCGTCTGAGCATTTCTTTTACTTTAATTGTCTTTTTAATCGCAGATGGTAATATATCTTCTTTTACTAAATAATATCCTGAATCTTTATTTGTCATTATCAAAAGCCTCCGTATTTTAACAATGGATATTGTTCTTTATATAGTAGACATTATATCATCTTATACTAAGAATAGCAAAGGGTATTTTACATTTTATTTAATTTTATTTGCATAATTAATAATTATCTATGTCCAGCTTTAATTTTATTTTCAGTTCCGGTCAACAGACGGTCGATATTGCTTTTATGGCGATAAGTAACGAATATCGCTGCCAAAATACCAAAGATGACAAATTCAGCCGGTTTATCAAAAGCAAAGGCTAAAATAGGCACGAGGATTGCTCCAACGATTGAACCGAGTGATACATATTTACTAATCAATACAATTACTAACCATACCACAAAGACAATAGCTGACACAGACGGCATAAGCATAATGATTACACCTAAACCTGTAGCAACACCTTTTCCACCCCTAAATTTTAAAAAGATAGAAGCCGAATGACCTACGATAGTCATAATTCCACCTAAAACCATGGCAAGTGCTGTATCAGAAAAAATCATGCCTATACCAACGCCGATTAAACCCTTGCATAAATCAGAGGCAAAGATTATCAGCCCTGGAGTTTTACCTAGTGTTCGCCAAGCATTAGTTGCACCGATATTTTTACTGCCATATTCTCGCAAATCTACGCCCCAAACAGTTTTTCCCAAAATTAAACCGCTTGGAATAGAACCGATTAAATAACTAATTATCGCTATAATAACATAGCTCATTATTCATCATCTTCTTTCCTACCACGCACAACAAGTCTAATTGGCGTTCCTTCAAAGCCAAAACTTTCGCGAAGTTTATTTTCAAGGAAACGCAAATAAGAAAAGTGCATAAGCTCTGGGTCATTTACAAAAACTAAGAACTTAGGCGGCTTAATATCCGCTTGAGTCATAAAGTAGATTTTAAGCTGTCTGCCTTTGTGAGCAGGTGGTGGATTTATGGAAATAGCATCTATTACAAGCTGATTTAAAATGCTTGTCTGAACACGCATAGCTTGCTGTTCTGCTACGTATTTTACTAAGTCAACGACACGGTGTACACGCTGTTTAGTGAGTGCAGAAGTATATAAAACAGGAGCGTACTGCAAAAAGCCAAGTTCATCTCGAATATCTTCTGTAAAACGCAAAGAGGTTTTATCGTCTTTTTCGATTAAATCCCATTTATTCACAACGATGATACAGCCTTTACCCGATTCATGAGCATAACCTGCAATCTTTTTATCTTGTTCAGTTACACCTTCTGGAGCACTGATTACGATTAACACAACATCGGCTCTATCTACAGCACGAAGAGAACGCATTACACTGTATCGTTCAATCGGCAAATCAATCTTGCTCTTGCGACGCATACCTGCTGTATCAATCAAAGTAAAATGCGTATCCCCATCTACAAATTGCGTATCAATAGCGTCACGAGTTGTACCAGCTACATCACTTACAATAACGCGTTCTTGACCTAATAGAGCATTAACTAATGAAGATTTACCTACGTTTGGTCTGCCGATTACGGCAATGCGAATTTCATCGTGTTCAATATCCTCAGGATTTTCTTCAGGGAAATTTCTAACGATTTCATCTAATAAATCGCCGACGTTTAACGCATTTGACGCTGCTATGCCGATAGGCTCACCTAAACCTAAGTTGTAAAATTCATATATGTCCATATGCTGTTTAGGGCTGTCGATTTTATTTACAGCTACGATTACAGGTTTTCTTGTATTTCGCAAAATATGTGCAATTTCTTCATCATCATGAGTCATGCCAACTCGACCGTCTACCATGAATACAATTACATCAGCTTCTTCAATAGCAATACGAGCTTGTTGTCTCATCGAAGATAAAATCTTTCCTTCTCCGTCAGATTCAAGTTCAATACCGCCTGTATCAATCATTGTAAACTGATGCTCTAACCATTCTGCATCCATGTAAATTCTATCACGAGTAACTCCTGGAAAATCCTCTACAATAGATACTCGTTTTTTGCCTATTTGATTAAAAAATGTAGATTTTCCTACATTAGGACGACCTACAATCGCTACGATAGGTTTACTCAATCTATTCACCTCATTTTATTTATTATTTATTTTATCCAAAAAAGTGCATGGATATTTTAACATAATTTAGATAAATAACGCAAAATTTTGCCCAAATCGATTAAAAATCAAGCAAAAATCAATCTTTTGTATAGCTTGCATTCGATTGCCAAGTGTAAACGGCTTTACTTCTTTCACATTTTGTATCGTGCCAATTACAAAGTAGTCGATAAAGACCATTGCCGTCGCTTACAACTTTTACCTCTTCATCTGCAAAAGCTTTTTTCACATCATCTAAAGAGTAATCATCTAAAAAGATATCTTCGCCCGTTCTAAGCGAACAAGCAGGTAAAATAATGCCCTGTCTATTCTTATTAATTTCTTTACTCAATTTGAGATTTTTTATAATATCTTGCCCCGTTAAAAGACCAGACACTGTAACTTCATGTCCAAAAAAATCATTTTCCATAGAAACTACATTTACTTTTAGATTTTTTATCTTTAAATCTTTTACTAAAGCTTTAAATACAACGCCTACAGACTTACCGCATACAATATCAATATTTAATTCTTTATCATATCCGCCAAAATCAGTTATAGGATTTAAATTTTTCTCTTCATTCCATTGCTCAATAAAATTGCGAGTAAGACCAATACCATTATCTAGCTGTGGAAAACCATCATACTCTTTAGCACTAGGGACTTCAAGTCCTGCTGTAAGATAAAATTCATCGCTTAAATAGATAAATGCTTTGCCCGTTTTTTCACGCATTTTATCTTGCCAAACTTTTACCTGATTGATGACTTTCTTTGCTCCTTCGCAATCAAAAGTAGTGAGAGGATAGCAATTTTCCCTAAACTTTGTCAAACCTACAGGAACTACGCCCAGCGTTTGAGCATAGGGCTGAAGTGATATGATATCGCTTATCGTTCTATCGAGTTCTTCACCATCATTTAAAGTCGGGCAAAGAACTATTTGCGTATGGTATTCAACCTCTGCTTCATTTAAAGCTTTAAGTTGCTCCATAATCATGCCTGCTCTTTTAGTTCTGAGCATTTTTTCGCGAAGCAGTGGATTGGTCGTGTGAACTGAGATATAAAGTGGCGATAAATGTAATCTCTTTATCCTATCTAAATCTCTAGCTCCCATATTTGTCATGGTAACAAAGTTTCCGTAGAGAAAAGATAATCTATAATCATCATCTTTGATGTAAAGCGACGAACGCATATTAGGTGCTACTTGGTCGACAAAGCAAAAATAACAATTATTAGCACATTGACGTATTTTGCCAAATACTGCCGATTCAAATTCTGCCCCTAATTCTTCATCTATATCTTTTTCAAAGCCAATTATTTCCTGCGTGCCATCGCTGTGTTCGATGAGCATTTCTATTTCTTCCTCAGCTAGAGCAAAACTTAAATCAATGATATCTGTCAATTTCTGTCCATTGACTTCCAAAATTTTATCTCCTACCACCAAGTCCAACTCTTGAGCTAAACTGCCTGAATGCACAGCAGAAATAATTCCACCTATTGCCATTTTTTTACTCCTTTTAAATTAAAATTACTAAATTTCCCCACTAATTATTGTACTATTATTTTAATCAGAAAAAAAGAGGTTCTTTGTCAAATGTTGGGGTATAAGAGATAGATAGGTTCTCCTATCTAT
>Cebus_capucinus_imitator_PRJNA485217_SSR118__coassemble_453_pt1 | contig 15260 bp, 14 predicted proteins | sample Cebus_capucinus_imitator_PRJNA485217_SSR118__metabat2_high_PE_012 | metagenome-assembled genome bin Cebus_capucinus_imitator_PRJNA485217_SSR118 | reverse complement strand
CATCAAAGAAAAATTGACTAAATAAATATAAAATCTTAAAACCATTGGTATATTATGGATATATCAATGGTTTTTTTATAAATTTTTCTTGACAATTTAGTAGAAAATAATAAATAATATTTGACAAAAGTTCTCTTAATAGTGATAATAGTAGAATGTATAGATTAAACAAGTTTTATTTATGCTATTATAAATAATAAAAATATAGGAATTATAGCGATGAAAAATATTTTTTGGGCAAGTTTGCATTTAGTGCCAGGGATAGGCAGTGAAACGCTACGCAAACTTTGCAATTATTTTGGCGAAGGGAAATTAGCGTGGGAAGCTAGCGTATCCCAACTAGAGGAAAGCAAGTGTTTAAATAAAAAAACATTGTCTGAATTAATAGAATTTAGACAGAGTTTTTGCCTAGAAAAATTAGAGCAACAACTGAAAAAATACAGCGTTTCAATCTGCATAGAAAAAGATGAACTATATCCTAATTTATTGAAGAAAATCTTTTCGCCACCGTTTATTTTTTACTACCAAGGTTCACTTAAGCCTACCGATTTATGCATTGGTATTGTTGGCTCAAGAATACCTACTTTATACGGTGAACAAATTGCTAAGTCTATAGCAGGTGATTTAGCACGAGAAGGTTTTACCGTAGTCAGCGGTGCTGCTAAAGGTATAGATACCAAAGCTCATATAGGTGCTTTAAAAGAAGGCTATACAATCGCTGTATTAGGTTGTGGACTCGATATCGCTTATCCTGCTGAAAATGCACAGCTTTTAGCAAATATTTCTAAACGAGGTGCTGTAATATCAGAGTATCCTTTGGGGACAAAGCCTCTAGCAGGTCATTTTCCTGCGAGAAATCGCATTATAAGTGGTTTATCAAAGGGCATATTGGTTGTTGAGGCGACAAGTAAAAGCGGTTCACTCATTACGGCAGAGATGGCTTTGAGCGAAGGCAGAGATGTATTTGCTGTGCCAGGCAGTATTTACTCGCTAAAAAGTCAAGGCACGCATAAACTGATTAAGCAAGGAGCAAAGTTGACTTCAAGCGTCGAGGATATTCTCGAAGAATACGATTTACTAACGGTAAAAAGACATGACATTAAATCCAATTCAACTGAACATAAATTAAAACAAACTACTAAACAAAGACAAGCTGAACAAAACAATTTATCTCAGCAAATATCATTAGACAATTCAGATTTAGAATTTAAATTGAGTATGATGTCTAAGGAAGAACAAGCAGTCTATAATTTTCTATCAGCAGATATCAAAGAGGGAAAATCTACTGATGAAATTATTTATAAATTGAGAGAAAATGTTTCTAATATAGCATTTATTTTACTACAAATGAAATTAAAAGGATTTATAACAGAGCTAAGTCCTAATTTCTATATTAGAGCAAACTAGGGAGGGCGTTATTAGTGATAAAGAAAAAAACGCTTGTAGTAGTAGAATCTCCGACAAAAGCAAAAACAATCGAAAAATATTTAGGTAACAGAAAATATACTGTACTAGCTTCGATGGGACATTTACGCGATTTACCTAAAAGCCAATTCGGTATAGATATAGAGCATGATTTTGAACCTAAATACATCAATATTCGTGGCAAGGGAGATTTAATCAAAGCTCTAAAAAAAGAAGCAAAGAAAGCAGATAAAATATATCTAGCTTCTGACCCTGACCGTGAAGGAGAAGCTATTGCTTGGCATTTAGCGTATATATTGGGGATTGATGAGCATGAAAAATGTCGCATTGTCTTTAATGAGATAACAAAGCCAACAATTCAAGAGGCTGTGAAAAATCCAGCTCAAATTGATATTGATAAAGTTGACGCACAGCAAGCTCGCCGTATGCTCGACCGCATTGTAGGTTATAAATTGAGTCCACTTCTTTGGAAGAAAATTCGCAAAGGATTAAGTGCCGGTCGTGTTCAATCGGTAACTGTTCGCATGATTTGCGATAGAGAAAAGGAAATCCAAAAATTTGAATCTGAAGAATATTGGACAATAGGATTTAAATTCCGTAAAAAACCTCGTTCAAGTATGTTTGCTGGCGAATTAATCGCTATTGATGATGAGCGATTGATGGTATCTGCTAAAAAAGAAAGCATCAAAATCGAATCAAAAATGCAGGCAGACGCACTTTGCAGTGAGCTTGAAAAGGTCGATTTTAAAGTAGAAGAAATTAAACGTCGCCAGCGTCAAAGAAAAGCACCTGCTCCATTTACAACTAGCAGTTTGCAACAAGATGCTGCACGAAAATTGGGCTTTACTTCGCGAAAAACGATGATGATTGCTCAGCAATTATATGAAGGTATCAGCCTTGGCAAAAAAGGACCTACAGGCCTTATAACGTATATGCGTACAGATTCCACTCGTATTTCAGAGTTAGCTTTAAATGAAGCTAGAAGTTTCATCAGCGAAAACTTTGGCGAAAATTATTTGCCAGAAAAACCGTATGTGTACACTGCGGGAAAATCTGCTCAAGACGCTCATGAGGCTGTTCGCCCTACAAATATTTCTTTAACTCCAATAGCAGTTGAAGAATATCTATCTAAAGAACAGCTAAAATTGTATAAATTGATTTGGCAACGCTTTTTAGGCTGTCAAATGTTGCCGGCTATTTACGATGTTATGAGCGTAACAATCAAGGATACAAAGGGAAAATATACAGCTAAGGCAAATGGTTCTAAATTAAATTTTGCCGGCTTTACAGCCGTTTACAATGATAGCGACAACAAAAAAGAAAAAGATATCATCTTACCTGATTTAAACGAAGGCGATGAGCTTTCCATCGCTAAGATTGAGCCTGACCAGCATTTCACTGAACCGCCTGCTCGCTATAATGATGCGTCCCTTGTCAAAACTTTAGAAGAAAAGGGCATAGGTCGACCAAGCACGTATGCTCCAATCATCGAAACTATCTTGGCTCGTGGCTACGTGGTTCGCTCTGATAAGCGTTTTAAACCTACTGATTTAGGTTTTGTCGTAATAGATTTGTTGGAAAAATATTTTAAAGATATTGTTGACGAAAAATTCACTGCTGATTTAGAATATAAACTTGATGAAATCGCTATTGGAAAGATAGAGAAAAATACGCTTTTAAGAGAATTTTATGAGCCTTTTGCAAAAACCTTAGAGTTTGCTGAGGCAGAAATTGGCGAAGTAGAAGTTCCTGATGAAGTATCCGATGTGAAATGTGAATTGTGCGGTCGTATGATGGTAATAAAACAGGGTCGTTATGGTAAATTTTTAGCTTGCCCTGGTTTTCCAGAGTGTCGCAACACTAAGCCTATAATTAAGGATACAGGCGTAAAATGTCCAAAATGCAATGGAAAAATCATCGAACGCAAAACTCGTCGTGGCGTTGTATTTTATGGTTGTGAAAATTATCCGCAGTGCGACTATGTATCTTGGGATATGCCACTTACTAGCACTTGTAAAGAATGTGGCTCTTTCTTATTTAGACATCGCTTTAAAAACGGACGCACTATTTTATACTGTAGTAATGATGATTGTTCTACAAGAAAAGAAGATACGCCAATAAATAAAGAGATTAATAAATTAAAAGAAAAAGCTCTAAAAGCAGCAGCTATTAAATTAGAAGAATTAAAAGCAAAAGAAGAACAAAAGGCTCAAGAAGATTAATCTAATTTGAGTGCATAAATATAAAATGAAAACTGAAAGGATACAACTGTGAAAAAAGTTATTATTGTTGGTGCAGGTATGGCAGGCAGTGAAGCTGCTTGGCAAGTAGCTAATCGAGGCATTAAAGTTGATTTATACGAAATGCGTCCTGAAAAATCTACTCCAGCACATAAAACCGATAAATTTGCTGAATTGGTATGCAGTAATTCGCTTCGTGGTGCAGGTCTTGAAAATGCAGTAGGATTGTTAAAAGAAGAAATGCGTCGCTTAAATTCTCTTATCATGGAATCTGCTGATATAAACAGAGTGCCTGCAGGTGGTGCTTTGGCAGTGGATAGAGAAGGCTTTAGCCAGTACATCACCGATAAGATTAGAAATCACGAAAATATAACAGTTATAAATAAAGAGCTTAGCGAAATTCCGCAAGAGGAAAATGCTGTCACTATTATTGCAAGTGGCCCTTTGACTTCTGAACCACTTGCAAAATCAATCGGTGATTTGACAGGTCAAGAGTATTTTTATTTCTATGACGCAGCAGCTCCATTAATCGCTAAAGATTCTATTGATATGACAAAAGCCTACAGAGCTTCTCGCTATGGCAAGGGAACAGCAGATTATATTAACTGTCCAATGGATAAAGAAGAATACGAACATTTTTGGCAAGAACTGACAAATGCACAGCTTGCTCCGATAAAAGAATTTGAAAAAGCTAAGTTCTTTGAAGGTTGTATGCCTGTTGAAGAAATGGCTCGCCGTGGCGTGGATACGCTTTTATATGGGCCATTAAAACCTGTGGGATTAGAACACCCCAAAACGGGAAAAAGACATCACGCTGTCGTTCAATTGCGTCAAGATAATGCAGCAGATAGTCTATATAATATAGTAGGTTTTCAAACTCATTTGAAATGGCCTGAGCAAAAAAGAGTGTTTGGCTTGATTCCGGGACTTGAAAATGCTGAATTTGTCCGCTATGGTGTAATGCATCGCAATACCTTCATCAATTCTCCTGAACTTTTAAAAGCTACATTGCAGTACAAAAATAATGATACTTTACTGTTTGCAGGACAGATGACAGGCGTTGAAGGTTATATTGAATCAGCAGCTTCAGGTCTTGTTGCAGGAACTAATGCTAGTTATTTAGCAAAAGGCGAAAATCCTGTAGTATTCCCTATAGAAACGGCTCATGGTGCTATGTGCAATTATATAACGACTGCTGTAGCAAAACACTTCCAGCCGATGAATGCAAATTTTGGTCTTATGCCATCACTTGGTGAAAAAATTCGCGATAAAAAGCTCAAAAAGCAAAAAATCGCTCAAAGAGCCTTAGATTTCTTAGATGAATTTAAAAAAGACATCTTGAATTTATAGTATAAAAGCTGATATTATGGATATTAGGATTTAGCTAAACATAAATCCTAGTATCCCATATGACAAAAATCAAATTTATATTACCATAAACTTAAACATTAAAATACAAAATTTGAAAGTACTGGAGAGGATTAATTTATGGATAGTTTTAAAGCGACCACTATCATAGCCGTAAAAAAAGATGGCAAAACAGCAATCGCTGGTGATGGACAGGTTACATTTGGACAAGCTGCTATCATGAAAGCTAACGCTAGAAAAGTACGTCGTTTGTACAATAATAAAGTATTAGCAGGTTTTGCAGGTTCTGTAGCCGACGCTTTTACTTTATTTGAAAAATTTGAAGCAAAACTCGTAGAGTATCATGGCAATTTAACTCGTGCTGCTGTTGAACTCGCTAAAGATTGGCGTACAGATAGAGTCCTTCGCAAATTAGAAGCACTTTTATTAGTTGCAGACGCTAATACATTGTTACTCATTTCAGGTAATGGTGAAGTTATTGAACCAGATGGCAATGTCGCTGCTATTGGTTCTGGCGGATTCTATGCTTTAGCTGCGGGTAGAGCTTTAGCAAAACACTCTGAACTTCAAGCTAGTCAAATCGCAAAAGAAGCCTTGACTATCGCTGCTGACATTTGCGTATATACAAATCACAATATCGTTGTAGAAGAATTAGATTAATTTTAATTTAAAGGAGTTTTTTTTGATGAAATTCAACGAACAAATTCCTCGTCAAGTAGTTGAGGAACTCGATAAATATATCGTAGGACAATCTCAAGCTAAAAGATGTGTAGCTATTGCCCTTCGCAACAGATGGCGTAGCCGTCATCTTTCAGAAGAAATGCAAGATGAAGTCATTCCAAAAAATATTTTGATGATTGGTTCTACAGGTGTTGGTAAAACAGAAATCGCTCGCCGTTTAGCAAAACTCGTTAAAGCACCATTTGTCAAAGTGGAAGCAACTAAATTTACTGAAGTAGGCTATGTTGGACGCGATGTTGAATCCATGGTTAGAGATTTAGCAGAATCTGCTGTTCGTATGCTAAAACAAGAAAAACTAGAAGAAGTTCAAGATAAAGCTAAAGAAATGGCTGAAGAACGCATTTTAGATATCTTTGTACCAGAACCTAAAGCTAAATCTGTGAGCAATCCACTAAATGCTCTTTTTGGAAATAAAGAAGAAACTGTAGCAGAGGCAACTGTTGAACAGCCAAAATATTCAGCAGGCCGTGAATTCGTTAGAAAACGTCTTCATAAAGGCGAATTAGAACAAGATATCATTGAAATTGATGTCGAACCAAAATCTTCTCCAGTAATCGGTATGTTTGCAGGTTCTGGCATGGAAGATATGAGCAACAATATTCAGGATATGATTGGCAATCTCATGCCTAAAAAACGCAAAAAACGCAAAGTTACTGTAGCTCAAGCCCGTGAAATTTTCACTCAAGAAGAAGCACAAAAACTTCTCGACATGGAAGCAATTTCTCATGAAGCGATTAAAATGGCAGAACGCAACGGTATTATATTCTTAGATGAAATTGATAAAGTTGCTGTAAAAGGTTCTTCTTCTGGTCCTGATGTTTCTCGTGAGGGTGTACAGCGTGATATCTTGCCTATCGTAGAAGGTTCTACTGTAGCGACTAAATACGGTCAAATCAAAACAGACCATATTTTATTTATCGCAGCTGGTGCTTTCCACATGGCAAAACCTTCTGATTTAATTCCAGAATTGCAAGGTCGTTTCCCGATTCGCGTAGAACTCACTTCTTTAACTGAAGCAGATTTCAAACGCATTTTAACTGAACCTACAAATGCATTGTTAAAACAGTATGAAGCATTACTTGCAACTGAAGGTGTTACAATTACATTCACAGAGGATGCTATTGAACGTTTAGCACAGATTGCTTGCCAAGTAAATGAACAGACTGAAAATATCGGTGCACGCCGTTTACACACTATTATGGAAAAATTGCTTGAAGATTTATCTTTTGAAGCACCTGAATTAGTAAACAAAGATGTTGTTATCGACAAGGAATATGTAAACGAAAAAATGGACGGTATCGTTCAAAATCGCGATTTAAGTCAGTTTATTTTATAAGTTTAAGTAATATTGTATAAAATTCAAAAAAATAAAAAAGTATTCTTTTAATTACGTTGTATATATGATAGAATAAATATTGAAAAGGATTTGCACGTGCAAGAGAGATTTTCTCTTGCAAAGAAAGGGGATAACTAATGACTTCTTTATTAAATAAAACTAGAAAAATAAATAAATTACTCCAAAAAGCGGAAGTTGTAGAATACGACAGCATTTCTCGCGTATTGAGCAACGTTATTGAAGCTAATGTTTACATCGTCAATAAAACTGGCAAAATCTATGGTTATGCATTTAGCGATGATTTTGAAAGCGATTCCATGCTCGATAAAATCGTAAGCCAAGGTGAATTTCCAAAACAGTATACAAATTGGATGTTAAAAATAGATGGCACTTCTCCTAATATTCCGCAGGAAGAACAATCTGCTGCTATGGGCAAAGCAAGCTATGTTGAAGATGGAAAAGTTACTACTATCGTTCCTATCTATGGTGTAGGTGAACGCATTGGTACTTTAGTTTTAACTAAATTCAATGAAGAATTTAACGATGACGATTTGCTCTTAGCTGAATACGGTGCAACTGTTGTCGGCATGGAAATTTTACGTGATAACTCTCAGAAAATGGAAGTTGAAGCTCGTAAAAAAGCTACTGTACAGATTGCTTTAGCTACACTTTCCTATTCTGAAATTGAAGCGGCTGTAAATATTTTAAGCGAATTAAATGGAACAGAAGGTCTTTTAGTTGCTTCTAAAATCGCTGACCGCGTAGGTATCACTCGTTCTGTAATCGTAAATGCTCTTCGCAAATTTGAATCTGCTGGTGTAATTGAATCTAAATCTCTTGGCATGAAAGGTACTTATATTCGAGTATTAAATGACTATTTATTAGATGAAATCCAGAAACTAAAAAGATAATCATAAATACATTAAAAGCTATAACATTTAAAAGTGTTATAGCTTTTTAATTTAATAAATGTTGGGGTTTGAGAAAATTCTCAGGCTCTAACATTTATTTTTTTGCAAAAAAATAAAGCATAAATCCATTCGTTCCTGTAAAATATAATGCCCACAAAACAAATTACATGAGGAATGGTTTTATGCTTTAATATTAAAATAGAAAAAGTAATATCTATATTTATGCTTTTTTAAAGATAGCACAGTCAATTAAATTTTTGGTGTAGTTTTTTTGAGGATTTTTGATTATTTGCGAAGTTATTCCGCTTTCAATTATCTTTCCTTGTTTGAGGACGATTACTCTATCGCAAATTTTTTGAACGAGAGCTATATCGTGGCAGATAAAGATTATAGATAAGTTTAACTCTTGTTTTAAATGCAAAAGCAGTTCTAGGATTTGCTTTTGCACTGTAACATCGAGGGCAGAAGTCGCTTCATCGCAGATTAAAATTTTAGGATTTAAACAGATTGCTCTAGCAATGCCTGCTCGTTGGCATTGACCTCCGCTTACTTGATGTGGGTAGCGACGGAGAATGCTTTCAGCTAAATTGACTTTAGCTAATAATTCTTTGAGCAAATTTTTTATCTGCATTTTATTCATGCCATGGTTAATCATAGGTTCTATTAGGCTATCTTGCAAAGTTTTTCTTGGGTCAAAGGATTCTTGTGGTTGTTGAAATATCATTTGAATTTTTTTGTAGATAGCTTTTAATTGATTGCCGTTTATATTTGTGATGTCTTCATCATCTAGGATTATTTGCGATTTTTTATCTGCAGGTAAAAGACGTGTTATCAATTTTGCAATGGTGGATTTTCCCGAGCCACTTTCGCCGATTATGCCGAGAATTTCTCCACGATATAAATTAAAAGATACATCGTCTACAGCGATAAAGTTATCATTTTTTTTGCCAAATGATTTTGTCAGATGATGAACTTGTAAAATGGGTTTTGTCATCATATCCGCTCTTTCTTAAAATTAAATATCTAAATACATCACAGCGTTTAATAAATTTTTAGTGTAATCTTCTTGGGGATTAGAGATTATTTCTTTAGCTGTATTGTATTCAATTATTTTGCCCTTGTGCATTACAGCAATTTTATCTGCAAGATATTTAGCTATGGCGATATTGTGCGTTACCATGACAATGCTTGTATTAAACGTTTTTTTTAGCTTTAATAATTCTTTTAAGACTTGCATTTGCGTTGTAACATCAAGAGCAGATGTAGGTTCGTCAGCAAATAATAATTGTGGCTTTAAAATCATGGCAAAAATAATTCCTAGGCGTTGATTCATGCCACCTGATAATTCGAAAGGATAGCGTGAAAGCAAGTTTTTCCCATTTTGTAGACCTAATTTATCAAATAAGTTTAAAGCTATATCGAAAACCTCATTTTTAGAGTATTTTTCATGTTGTTGTACATATTCCACTAATTGACTGCCTATAGTTCTAATGGGACAGAAAGAAGTTGAAGCATTTTGCCAAATCATATTGATATCTTTTCCGTAGATTTTATGCAAAATATTTTTAGGACCATCTATTAGATTTACGCCATTAAAAAAGATATCGCCTCTACTTATAGCTCCGTCTTTGTTTAAAATTCCCATACAAGCTTTTAATAAAGTTGTTTTTCCACTGCCTGATTCTCCGACAATGCACAAAATTTCGCCAGATTTTACAGCTAAATTTATATCGCTTACAATTATCTTATGATTGTAGCAAATTTCTAAATGAGATATTTCTAGCAGATTTGATGGGATATTATTCATAATCTAAATATGCCGTTATTTCGTAGTAATCAGAAGGGTGAGCTATAAAATTTTTAACCTTGTTTTTCATAACAAAGGACATCTTTAAGTGGGAGGCAAAGATAAAGCCATAATCATCTAAGAGAATTTGTTGCATATTAGTAGCAGTTTCTGCTCGTTTTTGCGGGTCAAATTCATTGTGCAAATTGTAGGCTAAAGCTTCTAGCTGTGGGTTGTAGTAGTTGCCACGATTTTTTGCTGAATTTTTTAGCGTATGCGTTGTGAAAAAGTATTCAGCATCGCCTGTTGGTGCTGTAACAAATGCACTTGCGTAAATATCCCAATCACCTTTATCTAAAAATTCTTGTTGGTTTGCCGTATTGTTTACAATCACATCAATGCCGATATTTTTTAAACTAGCCTGAACAGATTCTGCTAACAGTGGAAGTTCTTGTCGTCCTGGATAAGTGAGCCAGCGAATAGTGAGTTTTTGTCCGTTTTTATCGAGATAGCCGTCGCCATCGGTGTCGCTATAGCCTGCATTTTTTAATAGAGTTTTAGCTTCATCAGGATTGTAGGATGCGGTTTTTACAGTGCTATCGCCAAAGGAAAAACTATCAGGAAAAGCTCCAATAGCTGGCGTTCCGTTTTTGTGCAATAAATTATCGGTAAAACCTTGTTTATCTATGGACATAGCAATAGCTTTGCGTACATTGATATCTTGAAGTGCTGGTGAATTGTAATTTAGCTGAGCAAAAAAAGTGCGAGAAGTATTTGTAGAGCTTATGTTGTATTTACTGTCATCGTTAAACAGTTCTAAGCTGGCATAGGGAAGTCCTTGAACAGCGTCCAATTCCCCTGATTGCATAGCCATGGTCAAGGTATCGCCGTCAATGATTTCTTTGATATTCACTTTGTCCATGCCGACTTTACCGCCCCAATAATTAGGATTTTTCTCTAAGTGAATTTCTGTATCTGATATTTCTTTAGCGATAAAAGGTCCTGTGCCGGCTACATTTCTATCGCTAGTTACGCCGTATTGCATATCAATAATTGCTCCGTACGGGTCGCTTAGATAATTTAAAAGGGCAGGGACTTTTTCTTTCGATTTTATAGTGATAGTCTGCCCGTCAGCTGTGATTGATTCGATTTTTAAATCTTCAGGAGCTCTATCGTGCGTCGCTATCAAATTTTCGAGGCATTCCTTTACTGCTTGCCCGTCGAGTTTTCTGCCACTAGAGAATTGTATATTATCTTTTAGTGTGATTTTTACGGTGTAATCATCAATTTGTTCGTATTTTTCAGCAAGCCACGGTTCTATTTCCATATGTTCGTTGAATTTAAACAGCGTTTCGCCTACACCGTAGCGAACGGCAGACCAGCCTGAATAGTTACTATGCGGATTTAGCCCTGTATTGCCCATTTCCGCACCGTAAGCAGGAGTGCCGTAATTAAAAACTTTTTCTTGCGTGTCATTTAATGTAGTTTTATCATTTCCACAACCGCTTAAAATTCCAATAGATACTACAGCTGATAATAAGACAGCTAATAATTTTTTACGCATAAGAATCTCCTTTAATTTTAAATTGTTATTTTAGAGTTTTTCGTGGGTCGAGCATATCTCTGATAGTATCGCCCAGTAAATTAAAGAGCATTACTGAAATAAAAATTGCAAAGCCTGGAGATAAGATGACCCAAGGTGCAGTTTGTAGCATACTTCTGCCGTTATTCATCATCAAGCCCCATTCAGCAGTCGGTGGCATAGCTCCAAGTCCTAGAAAAGAAAGGCCTGCAAGTTCCATCATCATCGTGCCGATATCTAAAGTTGCTGTTATTAAAATTGGTGTGAGGATATTTGGCAAGATATGCTTGTAGATGATTTTAAATGAAGATGAACCGCTCATTTTGCTTGCCATGATAAAAGGAGTATTTTGCAAAGATAAATATTGACTTCTTGCTAAACGAGCGTATTTGCTCCACGAAATGCAAGCAAGGGCAATTATTGCATTTAAAATTCCGCCACCGAGTACACTTGCTACAGCTAGAGCAAATACAAGTCCTGGAAAGGCTAGAAATGTATCTGAGATACGCATTAAAATAATATCTGTTTTTCCGCCCTTATGAGCAGATATAAGTCCCACAATAGTTCCTGCTATTGAAATGATGAGTACGAGCAAAAGTGCTGAAAAGATAGATATTCTACTTCCAATGATAATGCGAGATAATAAATCCCTGCCATAGTGGTCAGTGCCGAGCAAATGAATTTCATCAGGAGGTTTTAAAGCTAGATTTAAATTTTGGGCATAGGGGTCAAAGGGTGTCAAATATGGTGCAAAAAGAGCGATTAATAATAGTAAACCAACTAAAATTATCAGCACTTTAAATTTTATTTTCGTATAATCTTTTTCTATTTTTAGCTGGCGAATGGTGATTTTTCGGGAATTTACAGCCATTTAATTATCCTCCGAGTTTAGGCGAATTCGCGGGTCTAAATAGCGATATAAAATATCGGCTATTAAATTTACGATTACATAAATTATAGATATCCAAACGATATATGCTAAAATCATAGGATAATCTTTCATGGTGATTGCGTCGACTGCCATTTTGCCCACGCCGTCCCACATGAAAATGGATTCAACAATAGCCGTTCCGCCCAAGAGCGAACCAATAGATAGTGCAATTAAAGTGATAAGCGTTACCATTGACATTTTAAATACGCTATGGAATAAGATAGTAGGATAACTGATACCTCTTGCTTTGCTAGCTAAAACGTAATCTTTAGATAATTCCTCAAGGATAATTGCTCGTATTTGCCTGATATATTTTGCTGACATAGCGATTGATAGTGTAAGCGTTGGCAAAATTAGACCAGTAAAATTTATTGTTGAATTTTGCATTACAGGAAGTAACTGCAATTTTATAGAAAAAAGATAAATCAAAAGTAGTGAGCTAAAAAAGCTAGGCAGAGAATTTCCGATAAAGCTACAAAATCTGATTAGATAATCGATGAATTTATTTTGTTTTACAGCACAAATAATTCCTAGTGGCACCGAAATTATAATTGTCAAGACAATCGAAGATGCAGTAAGCAAAATAGTTGCAGGAAGTTTATTTACAAAAGTTTCAAATACAGGTTTATGGCTAACACAAGAAGTTCCCATATCGCCTGACAAAATATTTTTTAGCCAAATACCGTATTGAACGATAAAAGGCTTATCAAGATTTAATTCACTGCGAATATGAGCTTTGCTCTCTTGTGAGATTACTGTACCACGATTATTTTCTAAAATATCGACAACATCGCCACTTGTTGAATGGATTAGGCTAAAAGATAGTAGGGTAATGGCAAGCAAAATGGGAATTAGTTGTAGCAATCGATTTACAATATAATTTTTCATGATTATTTATACGCTTGGATTAAAAACATTGGCGTTGAGGCATAGTTGATTTTTTCTTCATGGTTCCATACATGTTGCCAAATATTTTCATCAACTTTTACGCTATCAAATCCTTTTTTAGTCAAAACTTTTATATCCCATTCTGGTCGTTTTATAGGACTAAGAGGCATTTCTTTAGCGATGCGTTCCATTTCATTTACATCAGTAGAAGTGTAATGGTCGTTCAATTGATTTTTGCTCACTTGAAAGCGGTCGCTTTCGTACGCTTTTCGCTTTTCCATGTCGAATAAATGCATATACCAATTTGCGTCAAAATTTAAGAGCATTCCACCTTTTTTTAGCACACGATACCATTCATTATAGGCTTTTGTTGGATTTTCTAAAACCCAAGTTAAATTGCGAGTAACGATTACATCAAATATATTATCTGCAAAATCTAAATTTTGAGCGTCCATGCGTTTGAATTTTATTTTAGCTTGAAGTTCTCTAGCATTAGCCTTTGCTTTAGCGAGCATAGCTTCGGTATAATCGACAGCCGTAACATCGTAGCCTAATTCAGCTAAAATAATAGAAAAAAAGCCTGGACCTGTGCCGATATCTAAGACTTTTATATCGCTTGGATTTCCTTGAGGAAATACTTTTTGCAAAGCATTTTTCCACATCAATTTACGTTCACTGTGCAATTGATTGATATTTATTTGTGAGTAACCTTCAGCTCGATTTGTCCAATATTTTTCTATATCATTTAATAACTTTCCCATATAATTCTCCTCAATATAATTTAAATTTATTTTTAGTATAATAATATAGATAAACGCTTACAAGCTCCCCTAGGGGATAAAAATAAAAAATCATCAACTTTTATAAAATAAATTTGCTAAAAGTTGATGATTTTAAATATAGTTTTAAAAATTAAAATGCAGAGTACAAAGTGTAGAGTGAAGAAAATAATAGCATGATAAAGATTAAGCGATTGAACATTTTTTGCGATAGATAGGGAAATAATTTATTGCCAATCCAAAGACCGACAAAGCAAAATGGCAAAAGGTAAATCACTTGAGAAAAAGCAAACGAAAAATCGGTATTGCCCAAAAGAAAAATACTGATAGCACTTACATTAGTTATGGCAAAGTAAGCAATGCAAGTGGCACGCATGGAAATTTTATCTCTATTGGTGCTAGCTAAATACAAAATAAGTGGCGGGCCTCCCATGCTTGTTGCTGTGGTCAAAATTCCTGATAAAAATCCTGCCAAAGAAGTCTTAGCTGTAGTTTCAGTTATTTTTTTATGGTTTAGTTGCATAATGACCAAAAAGAACAAGATGATTAAACTTACAAATATTTTTAAGCTATTGCTAGATGCGAACTGAAAGATTAAAAGACCGAGTGGCTGTCCTATCAATGAGCCGATAAACAGGATTTTGAGAAAGTGCAAATCCACATTTTTTCGAAGCAGGAAAGTAAAAAATATATTGATTACAATGCAAATTAATTGCAAAATCAAGACGACCTGTTTTGGTTCATATATCATTAAAAATAGCGGTGTAGATACAATAGCAAGACCAAAACCTGTCAGCGATTGTACCAGTGTAGAAAAAAAGCCAATAATAATGGCAAAAATTAAATCAAATGAAAATAAAGATGTAAGTTCATTCATAGATTTAAGCCTCTTTTAGTTTAATATTAATTGAAGAATTGGAAATGGGCGATTCATATCGTCTGTAGCTAGGCAATTAAAAACGCTAAAACCTTGTCTTTGATAGAATTTTAAAGCCGAAGGATTTTGTTCGTTTACATCTACGTATGTTACCTTATAATCATCTATCGCTGTAGAAATCAATTTATATCCAATAGCCTGTTTAAAATACGCAGGCAAAATGAACAGCATTTCTAATTTACGCTCGTCAGCATCAATTCCTGCAAAGCCAATGGGATTTTTGTTATCGTAGACAACCAATAAAATTGGCACAATTTTTAAGCCTTCATATACTTGAGTTTTTATTGGTTCTATAATAAATGTTGGGGTTTGAGAAAATTCTCAGGCTCTAACATT
>Cebus_capucinus_imitator_PRJNA485217_SSR118__coassemble_452_pt1 | contig 15283 bp, 11 predicted proteins | sample Cebus_capucinus_imitator_PRJNA485217_SSR118__metabat2_high_PE_012 | metagenome-assembled genome bin Cebus_capucinus_imitator_PRJNA485217_SSR118 | reverse complement strand
AAATAAAAAAGTTGGAGAGAAAAATTCTTTCCAACTTTTTTTATTGCTTATTTTTTATTTTGAAATACAGCCAAAGTGCGTTTTAAGATACCGTTTGTATGAGCTATAACCATGCCGTAATTTGTCATAGGAACTTTTTGAGCGGTGGCAATTTGCAAGCGAGCTTTCAGTTCTTGCTCATTAATCATGCAAGCTCCGCAGTGAATGACTAATTTATACGGCGATAAATCTTGAGGAAATTGTGTGCCGGAAGTAAAGATAAATTTTGGATTTTTTGCAGTGTAATTTCTCACCCAATTTGGTAATTTTACAGTGCCGATATCGTTGCATTGGCGATGATGTGTGCAACCTTCGCTGATTAAAATAGTGTCGTCATTGGTGATTGTATCGAGCGTTTTTACAGCTTGAAGTTGCAGGGCTAGATTTCCTTTGTAGCGGGCAAATAAAATGGAAAATGAAGTCAAATTTATATCTGCCGGTACGATTTTATTTACTGCGTTAAATGCTTGGCTATCTGTGATGATGAGCTTTGGTTTTGCCTTTAGATTGTTTAAAGTATCAGCTAAAGTTTCGACCTGCGAGATAATAGCTGTTGCTTTGAGGTCTAAAAGTTCACGGATTACTTGTTGCTGAGGCAGTATCAATCGCCCTTTAGGAGCTGATTCATCAATGGGAATGACAAGTATAACGCTATCGCCAGATTGCACTAAATCTTTTAGAATGTATTTTTTTTCTTTATGTGTATTTAAATGGGCAATTTTTTCTTTTAATTTATCAATTCCTTGACCTGTTTTAGCACTGATGTATATTGAATTTTCCTCAGGGGATTTACTATAGCCAGCAGGCAGTAAATCAGCTTTGTTGTAGGCAAGGATATAAGGAATTTTTGCTTTTTTTATATGCGTTAAAATATCTTGTTCAAATTGAGTCAATGCACCTGTAGCATCTACAACGATGATTGCAATATCTGTTTGACGCAAAATCTGCATAGTTTTGGCAACTCGCATAGTGCCGAGCTTGCCTATATCATCAAGCCCTGCTGTGTCGATTAAGGTAACTGCTCCAAGTGGCAATATTTCCATAGCTTTTTTTACAGGGTCAGTCGTTGTCCCTTTTATCTTTGAAACAAGCGAAATTTCTTGATTGGTGATAGCATTCATTACGCTGGATTTTCCGGCATTGCATACACCAAAAAAAGCTATATGAGTGCGGTTTGCTGACGGAGTTTGATTTAAGTCCATAGTAATTCCTTCTCAACTTAAAATATTTTTGTCTTAAAAACGAAAATCACGCTGTCCTTCTTCAATTAATTTTAATTGCTTTTCTACGATTTTTTGCACCTTAGGGCTTTTTATCTGCAATAATTGTTTAGCAATTAAGTTGTTACCGATAGCTTTAGTATCAGCTGAAGCGTAATCGCAAAGATATTCTTTTAAAGTCATCAAAGCATTTGGCAGACAGCAGTTGGAAATTTGACCGCTTTTGCATAAACTCATGAATCTATCGCCAACGCGACCTTCGCGGTAGCATGCTGTGCAAAAGCTAGGTAAAAATCCGGATTTCATTAGCCAAGCTACGACTTCATCTAAACTGCGATTGTCGCTCACGTCAAATTGGCTAGAATTATCTTCAGGTAATTCTTCTTCGGCATAACCGCCAACGCTAGTGCGAGAACCTCCGCTTATTTGGGAAATGCCTAGCTGTAATACTTTTTCACGACATTGTTGGCTTTCACGCGTAGAAACAATCATGCCTGTGTATGGAACAGCTACACGAATGCAAGCTACAATTTTGGCAAAGGTATCATCATCTATTCCGTTGTCGAAGGTAGAAGGGTCGATATCATCGGCACGGCGAATTCGTGGCACGCTGATTGTATGAGGGCCTACGCCAAAGCGAGATTCAAGATGTTCTGCGTGCATTAATAATCCCGTAAATTCATAGCGGTATTTTTCAAGTCCAAACAGCACTCCGCAACCTACATCATCAATGCCACCTTCCATGGCTCTATCCATAGCTTCTGTATGGTAATTATAATCGTGCTTAGGGCCTGTAGGATGAAGTTGTTCATAGCTTTCTTTGTGATAAGTCTCTTGAAATAAAATATAAGTGCCGATTCCAGCCTCTTTTAATTTGCGATAATTTTCTACAGTTGTAGCAGCAATATTTACATTTACACGGCGAATTGCTCCGTTTTTGTGCTTAATGCTGTAGATTGTCTTAATGCTTTCAAGCACGTATTCAATAGGATTCTGAAAAGGGTCTTCGCCTGTTTCTAAAGCAAGTCGTTTATGCCCCATATCTTGAAGTGCGATTACTTCTTTTTTGATATCTTCTTGCGACAATTTTTTGCGGGTTATATGTTTGTTTTTAGCGTGATATGGACAGTATACACAGCCATTTATGCAGTAGTTAGATAAATAAAGTGGTGCAAATAAAACTATGCGGTCGCCGTAAAAATCATCTTTGATTTTTTTTGCCAATGCAAAAATTTCTTCATTTAATTCGGGAATATCACAAGCAAGAAGTACGGACGCTTCACGGTGAGATAATCCTTTTTCTAGCTTTGCTTTAGCTAAGATTTCGCCAATTAAGGCTCTATTGTGCTTATTTTCATCAGCATAGCGAAGTGTTTCAATAATTTCTTCGTGATTTATAAATTCTTGAGCATTTTTCGATTTTGGATTGTACAAATTAATCATACTTCTTTCTTATTAAATTATATTTGAACTATATAGGATTAATAGGAATTATTTTTCCTGATTTATTTATTTAAGCTATCGCCACGGTCGATTACTGCTGTGTAACCGTGAGCTGATAACATTTGTTTTAATTTTACGATTCCTTCTAAGGATTCGCCACCAGTTATTTTTTTATTATTGTACAAGCTGTAGTACGAACGAGTGGTGAGAGGTGAAATATTTGGCATGATGACATTTGCCCCTGCCTGTAGTCCTTTTATCGTGCCGTTTTCCATTAAAGAAGCAAGTGCTGTTGTCGCAGGAAGTAAAACTTTAGGAAGTAAGAGGCGAACGATAGCTAAGATGACTAAAGTTAAAGCTACACTGCCTGCTTTTTCATCATTAAACGGCGTTTGACAGTGTGGAATAAAGGGGCCAATGCCAATCATTTGCGGTTTTAATTTTGTTAAAAAAGCGAGGTCAGCTACGATATGCTCTCTTTTTTGATGTGGTGAGCCAATCATCATGCCTGCTCCCGTTTGAAAGCCGATTTCTTTTAGCATATTTAAGCAATTTAAACGGCTAGAGAGTTTCATATTGTGCGGGTGCAATTTTTGATAATGCTCAGCTGTAGCCGTTTCATGGCGGAGTAAAAATCTATCAGCTCCTGAGGAGTAATAAGCTAAATAGTCCTCTTTAGTTTTTTCGCCGATAGATAGCGTAACGGCACAATTAGGATATGTTGATTTGATAGCTTTTACGATATCGCAGATTCTTTCTGTGGTAAAATACATATCTTCGCCCCCTTGCAATACAAAAGTGCGAAGTCCGTTTTGGTAGCCAATCATGGAGCTTTGCAGAATTTCTTCTTTTGTCAGGCGATATCGCATAGCTTTATCATTTGAACGGCGAATACCGCAATAGTAACAATCGTTTTTGCAGTAATTGGTGAATTCGATTAAGCCACGCAAAAATACTTTATGTCCGTAATTTGGTTCGCGAACAAAACGAGCCGCCGCAAATAAATATTCGCTAAGCGGCCCAATATAATTTTCTTGTGCTAAATCCTCTAATAGTCCTGTGATTTTTTCGCTATCAAATACAGGATTATAAATCAATTCATCAATTAATTTATAGGATTTTGTATAAGTCATGTATCTTCTCTTTTTTATTTATCAAAATCAAACATTTTTGCTCTTGCTTTGTAGGAAGTGTGCAATAATTCATGAGCAATATGACTGCCTGGTTTTTCTAAGAATTCTTCGTAGAGTTTCTTTAAATATGGGTTTTCGTGAGATTTGCGGTATTTGCAGTTGCGGTCGATTTTGTAGAGTGATTCCATGCGGTGCTTGTTGATTGCTTGAGTTGTGCCAACAGGTTGACCGCCACCGCCAAGGCAACCGCCAGGGCAAGCCATAACTTCGATAAAGTCGTATTCGCATTTGCCAGTGCGAAGTTTATCCATGACAACTTTGGCATTGTTTAAAGTGTGAACTACAGCAATGCGAACTTTTTTATCGCCTATATTCAAGGTGGCCTCTTTGATTCCATCAAAGCCACGAACAGGAGTGTATTCGATATTTTGCATTTCTTTTCCAGTTAGCCATTCGTAAGTAGTTCTAAGAGCTGCTTCCATAACGCCACCTGTTGCACCAAAGATGGCACCTGCTCCTGTAGAGGTGCCCATAGGATTATCAAATTCGCCTTCTGGCAAATCATTGAAGTTTATGCCGATGTATTTGATGAGTTTAATCAAGCCACGAGTTGTTAAAACTGCGTCTGTATCTTGGTAACCATCACGCCCCATTCCTTCACGAGTGATTTCGTATTTTTTAGCTATACATGGCATGATTGCTACTGTATAGATATTTTTAGGGTCAAGATTTTCTTGTTTAGCATAATGTGTTTTAGTTAAAGCGGAAAAAATCTGCATAGGAGATTTAGTTGTGGATAGATGGTCAAGCAAATCAGGATAGTGTTTTTCCATGTAATTTACCCAGCCTGGGCAACAAGAAGTAGTCATCGGCATTTTGTTGCCTTCTTTAATGCGTTCAATGAGTTCATTTGCTTCTTCAGTGATTGTAATATCTGCACCATAGTTTGTATCAAATACTTTATCAAAGCCAATCATGCGAAGTGCTGTAACCATCTTTTTAGTAACAATACTTCCTTCTGGCATACCAAAAGCATCGCCGAGAGCAACGCGAACGCTAGGTGCTGTCTGCACAATTACTGTCTTATTAGGGTCAAAAATTGCATCTAATACTTTATCTGTATCGTCTTTTTCAACTAAAGCACCAACAGGGCAAGCGAGGCTACACTGACCACATAAAACACATTTTGTAGTATCGAATTCATCATTAAATGGAGTTGTAACATGAATATTAGTGCTTCTGCCAGCAAAACCTAAAACTTCAATGCCTTGGATTTCTTTGCAAGCACGGATACAGCGACCGCATTTTACACATTTTTCAGGGTCATGAAGTAAGCTAGGATTGTTTCCTCTTTTTTGTTGTGGTGTACCGACATGAGGTAAATTTGGTTTTAATACATTAAAACGGCTACATAATTGTTGTAATACGCAGTTACCATTTCGAGGGCAAGTCAAGCAATTTTCTTCATGGTCTGCCATGATGAGCTGTAAAATGCCACGCTGTGTATCACGGACAACCTGCGTATCAGTGAAAACTTCCATGCCTTCCCAACAATCTGTAGAACAAGCTGCGAGCAAACGGCGTTGACCTACAACTTCAACAGAGCAAATGCGACATCTTGCTTTGATTCTTTGGTCTGGGTGGTAACATAAATGAGGTATATCTATATGCAACATTTTTGCTGCTTGTAAAATTTTTGTGCCTTTTTTTACAGTTATAGGCATATTATTTATCTTTAAATTAATTAACTCTTCCATTAGCTTTGCTCCCTTCTAATTTTCTATTTCAATTACTATCGTTTACTTTGAAAGTTTCTGGGAAAATTTTCATTGCAGATTTTAATGCATTTTGTGCTGTTTCGCCAAGACCGCAAAGAGAAGACATTGGCATAACTTTAGCAAAAGTAGTCATTGTCTGTAAATCTTCTTGTGTATGTGTGCGTTCTTTGATTTTATCTAAGAACATTTTTATATGGCGATTGCCTTCACGACAAGGAGTGCATTGACCACAGCTTTCATGTAAGAAGAAATCTTGTGTGTAGCGGAGAAAATCAATAACAGAAGTTCTTTCATCAATAACTAAAATAGAACCAGAACCGATTACTAAATCGTGTTCTTTGAAGGCTTCATAAGTGTATGGTATATCTAAGATACTTTTATCGGCGATTTTACCTGAAGCTCCACCGAATTGAATTAATTGGATTTTGCGATTTCCTTGAACGCCACCTGCTAAATCGTAGATGATTTCGCGAATGGTAGTGCCAAATGGAATTTCATATACGCCAGGTTTATTTACATTACCGCCAACGCTCACGAGTTTAGTTCCAAGTGATTCGCCAACGCCGTAATTCATATAAGTTTTAGCACTGTCGCGAAGTAAATGCGGAACGATAGATAAACTTTCTACGTTGTTCATGCAAGTTGGGCGAGCAAATAAACCGCTTTGTTTCATAAATGGCGGTTTCATGCGAGGGCGACCTGCTTTACCTTCCATAGAGCGAATAAGTGCAGTACCTTCACCACACACATAGGCACCGGCACCTGTATAGAGATGAATGCGGTAATTCCAGCCCGTGCCTAAGATATTTTCGCCTAAAAAGCCGTGTTCTTCAGCTTGCTTGATTGCATTTAACAAGCGTGGGCGAAGGTGGCTATATTCAGCACGCATATAGATATAACCATCTTCAGCGTTTACTGCCCAGCCTGCAATCGTAATAGCTTCAATTAAATTAAAGGGGTCATTTGTAATAAGTTCACGGTCTTTAAAAGTGCAAGTTTCGCCTTCGTCAGCATTGCAGATTACGCAGTGATGAGGACGTGCCACATCACGAGCTTGCGACCATTTGCGACCCATTGGGTATGCCGCACCGCCACGACCTTTGATTTTTGCTTCAGATAATAAATCTGCGATATCATGTCCATCCATGGTTACAGCTTTTTTCAAAGCAGAGTAACCACCGATATTCATGTAAGATTCAATGGAAAATACATCGTATTTACCAAAATTTTCGGTTATGTATTGTACGCTACTCATCGTTTAACCTCTCGCTTTTCCTAAATAGTAAAATAAACAAATTTAAATCAGATAAATTTTTCTAATACCTTGCGAATTTTGTCCTCGCTATCTAAATGACCATAAACTGTGCCATTGATTTTCAAAGCCGGAGCAACGTCGCAAGCACCAAAACAAGATACTTTTTCTAATGTAAAACGTCCGTCATAAGTAACTGTGCCAAAATCAATATTCAATAGTTTTTTTAGAGTATCAATTAAAAAGGCATTGTCATTTACCTTGCAGGCAATGCTGTCGCAAACTTCGATTGGATAACGTCCACGTGGTTTATCGTGAAGTGCATCATAAAAAGTAATGCAATCGTAAATAACGGATACTTTAACATTAGGAATTTTTTCAGCCAAATAATATGCCACAATTTTAGGGATATAGTGCTGAGAAATTTCTTGTTGAACTTCTACGAGAATACCAACAATCTGAGTATAGTCATAATCATGAGCCTTAACGATAGAATCAATTTTTTCTTTTAGCGATTCTGTAAGCTCAAATTTGCTGCTGTCCTCAATCATGTAATCAACCTACTTTCTGCTTTATCAACATAATATATACAAGTGATATTCAATTTTTTACAAAATATATATTATCATAAATCTAAATTAGAAGAAATAGTCAAATATAATAGATGTGCCAGTTAAATAAAATATTAACTGGCACGATTATAGGGGTAATACAATTATTATGGAATTTTATTATTGAATTTTACCTTTTTCCCAAATACCATTACTTAAATCATCTGCAATTTTTTTGTAGTTTTTATCAGATAATCCATAAAAGAAAGCAATGATAATTGCAGCAATACCTAATGCTACACCTGGGTAAAGTGTCATAGCAGCTTTAATACCTGTTAAAGTTTCATCTGTTTGAGCTGCATTAGCTACATAACCAGTTAAAACTAAGATACCAGAGCTTACGATTGCAGCTAGAGCCTGAGCAATTTTTCGAGAAAAATTAAATGAAGCATAAGTGATACCCTCTTTGCGAATACCGTTATGCCATTCGCCATAATCAATGACATCAGAAACAAATGCCCAAGTAATACCGTTTGGAATAGCAAGTGCTACATATCCAATAGTAACAAGTACAATAAAGCTGTAAACATTTGTTACAATAAAAAAGTTTAAGATATTGGCTACAGAGCCGATTAATAAACCACCTACAGCAGTTTTCTTTTTACCAAAAGTTTTAACGAGTTTTGGAATCATGAGAATGCCAAGAACAGAACAGCCCATCATGATACCATTTACGATTGGTTGAAGTGCCATATTACCTAAATTATATTGGCAAAAGAAAATCATCATTTGATTATTTGTGTTCATAGCAGATATTGTAAACAAGGTCATTAAAATTAAACAAAGAAGTGGTTTATTTGTGAATACAACTTTTAAGTAATCGGAAAATTTTGCCTGTTTTTCGTTTACGGTATTGCGTTTTACTTTAACATGTTCACGAGTATTGCGATAACAAATATAAAATCCAAGAACACCGATTATAGACATAATAGCAGCAGCAACAAAAAAGCCATAGTGTGGATTATTAAAAGACATAGCAATAGGAACAAATGCTATACCCGTTATAAGTTGAGCACCAATAGAGCCAGCCTGTCTTGTTGTTGCCAATTGACTTCGTTCATTTACATCACGAGTCATAACGCTAGCAAGTGAGCCATAAGGAATATTTGTAAATGAATATACTAAACCCCAAGCCATATAAGCTGCATAGGCAAAAGCAATTCTTCCTGATAAAGACCAATCGGGCATAGTAAATGTAACGACAGTTAAGATTGCAAGTACAATACTAGATAACATCATTACAGGACGAAATTTTCCTCTAGCACCAATGTTTTTTCTTTTATCAATAAGTGAACCAGCAAGAGGATCCATAAAAGCATCAAAAATTTTAGTAAAGGCAAAAATCCCTGCTACAGCAGCTGCTGGAATAGTACAGATATCAATCCAATATTTTGTCAAATATGCTTGCCCTAAGTCAAACATAAAACCATTGCCAAAATCACCAAAACCATAAGAAATTTTTTCTTTCCATGATAATTTTTGATAATGAGCTATTTGATTTGCTGAAATTTGTTCTCCATTTTCTTTTGTTGTCAAAGACATAATATTTCCTCCTAGGAATAAAAAACAAAAAATAAAACATATATTTCTAAAAGACAGTCTGAATTATTATAAAATTTTATTAATATTTTCTAATATACTTGTTTTATAAAAAGTTATTTAATAAGCTGTAGTAAATAAAAGGGGGAACTACAGCTTATTAAATGAAGGGGTTATTATGATTTTAAATATCTAAATTGAAATATTCTTTTGCATTGTAGTAAGATATGTTTTGTACAATTTTTCCCAGGTAGTCCATATCAGCGGGATATTCACCATTTTCTACTAAATTACCAATAAAATTACATAAAATACGGCGGTAATATTCATGACGAGGATAGGATAAAAATGAGCGAGAATCAGTAAGCATACCTAAAATATTTCCAAGTACAGATAAATTTGCAATGCTAGTGATTTGATTAATCATGCCTTGTTTAGTATCATTAAACCACCAAGCAGCACCTTGCTGAATCTTGCCATTGATACCCGCACCTTGGAATGAACCTATTATAGAGCCAATTAAAGCATTATCAGCAGGATTTAAAGAATAAATAATTGTTTTAGGTAAAATGTTTTTATTATTTAATGAATCTAAGAATGCTACAAGTCCTTCACCACAATTGTAAGTTGCAATGCAATCAAAACCTGTATCAGCTCCTAATTGTTTATACATTTTTGTATTGTTGTTTCTAAGTGCAGAATAATGAATTTGCATTGCCCAATTTCGTTTTGTATATTCAGAAGCTAAATATTCCAATAGAGCAGTTTTATAAGTTTCTTCTTCAATTTGAGAGATTTCTTCATTATTTAGAGCTTTTTTAATAATAATATTTACATCTTCTTCTGTATATGGACGATAGAATACATATTCTAAAGCATGGTCAGTTATTTTACAGCCCATTTCTTCAAAGAAGTCCATGCGAAGTTTAAGAGCATTGCGAATATCATCCATAGTTTTTATTTGAATACCAGTTATGTTACTGAGTTTTTTTATATAATTACTATATTCAGGCATATTAATACGCATAATTGCATCTGGTCGCATAGCTGGAATTACTTTTGCTGAACATAAATTATCATCTGCTATTTTTTTATGCCATTTTAAATCATCTGCTGGGTCATCTGTTGTACATATAAGTTTAACATTAGCTTTTTTTATAATACCTTGAACTGTCATTTCTGGTTGTTGTAATTTATCATTACACAATTTCCAAATTTCATCTGCTGTTTTTTCACTAAGAGGAATATCACAATCAAAGAAACGTTGTAGTTCTAAATGAGTCCAGTGATAAAGAGGATTGCCGATTGCTTTTGGTAGAGCTTTGGCAAACTCTTGGAATTTTTCTTTATCAGAAGAATCTTTTCCCGTAATTTTTTCTTCACTAGTTCCATTAGAGCGAATTAAACGCCATTTATAGTGGTCTCCGCCAAGCCAAACTTGAGCGATATTTTTGAATTGACGATTTTCTGCTATTTCTTGAGGCTGAATATGGCAGTGATAATCAATAATTGGCATTTTTGCTGCATATTCATGATAGAGAATCTGTGCTGTTTTTGTTTCTAAGAGAAAATTTTCGTCCATAAATTTTTTCATTTTTTTGACCAGCTTTCTATATTTTAAATCTATAAGTTAATTATTCAGTTACTCCGTCTTTCCAAATTGCAATTTCATGGAAATCTCGCTGTTCTGCTTTTGTTTTTTTGCCGGAAGCGACATCTAATACATAATCAAATAATTCATTGCGAAGTGTAGACATATTGATGCCCTCTAAAAGTTTGCCTGCATTAAAATCTATCCAATTCGCTTTATGTGTAGCTAATTTAGAATTTGTAGCAATTTTAATTGTTGGAACAACTGTTCCCCAAGGCGTTCCTCGTCCTGTGGAAAATAAAATTATTTGGCAACCGGAAGCGGCTAAAACGGTAGTTGATATGGAATCATTACCTGGACCTTGAATGAGATTTAAGCCAACTTTTTGATTGCAAGTACCGTATTTCATAACATTGACTACAGGAGCATGACCGCCTTTTTGCACACAACCTAAAGATTTGTCTTCAAGTGTTGTTATGCCACCTTTTTTATTTCCTGGAGAAGGATTATCTGATATTGGTTGATTATATCGTTTGAAATATTTTTTAAAATCATTGATTAATTCTACTGTATCATTAAAGATTTCTTTATTTTTAGCTCTGTTCATCAATAATGTTTCTGCTCCAAACATTTCAGGAACTTCTGTTAATGTTGTAGAACCACCGCTACCGATTACTAAATCGGAAAATTCACCAATTAATGGATTAGCTGTAATTCCTGAAAATCCGTCAGAACCACCACATTTTAAACCAACATGTAAATTGCTGATTGGACATTTTGTGCGAGTGTATTTATTGGCAAACTGGGCTAATTCTTTTAAAATTGTTTCGCCAGCACTTTCTTCATCTTCAACTTCTTGAGTTATTAAGAATTTAACGCGGTTTTCATCATATTCGCCAATAGCTTTTTTTAACTCAGCAATATTGTTGTTTTCACAACCAAGACCTATGACAAAAACTGCACCGGCATTAGGGTGATGTACTAAATTAGCTAGTATTTTTTGTGTCATTACATAGTCTTCACCGATTTGAGAACAGCCATATGGGTGTGTAATGCCGAAACAATCATCAATATTTGGAAAATCTTTTATCAGATTTCGACCGTATTTTTCTAAATAGCGTACAGTATTAGTTACACAGTTTACAGTTGGGATAATCCAAATATCATTTCGTACACCTACAGTATTATTATCGCGTTTATATCCCATAAAAGTAGCGTTTTCACGGCAAGGTAAACTAACTTCTTTTACAGGTTCATAAGTGTAATTTAATAATGCACCAAGATTTGTTGATACATTATGTGTATGAACATGGCTTCCCATAGGGATTTTTACAGTTGCATGAGCAATAGGAAAACTATATTTGATGATATTTTCGCCTATTTTTATATCTTTTATAGCTATTTTATGCCCTGCAGGAATATCATTTTGTAGAATTATTTTATTATCTTGTATATTTATTTCTTGACCTTTGGTTAAATCTTTAATGGCAACAACTACATTATCCAAAGGATTTATTTGTAATACGTCCATAGATATGCCTCATTTATTTTAATAGTTTTTGCATGATTTCTTTTGTGCCATGTAAATCAATTTCATATAAATACTTTCCAACACTATTAACAAGTTCTGGATAAACTGTTAAATTAATATTCCATAAATCTGTATCAGCTAGAATTTTGCTAGCTACAACTTTAGCACTTTCAGGTGTTTTTTGATAACAAGCCCATGCAGTAGTCAATTTATGGATTGCATTTATATCATCTGTAAGTTCATATTTTTTGCCGTTATGTGTACCATAAATATGATTATCTTGTACTCTATCTGCTTTATAAAGATAAATATAAGCTGCAAAAGAGAAAGATAGATTTTCGGAAAATGAACTAAATTTTTCATGATATTCCAAAATAGAAGGAAGAACTCTAGCTTTAAATTTAGATGTGGAATTTAATAAGATACTTAATAATTGATGTTTGATAAATGGATTTTGGAAACGTTCTATTACTGCATCTGCAAAATCTTCTAACATTTTTTTATCCATAGAAATAGAAGGTAAAATCACATCTTTTATTGTCTGTTTAGTAAAGTTACCAGTGATATCATCATTCATCATTTGAGATACTGTATCTAAACCAGCTAAGAAACTTGCAGGAACATTAGAAGTATGACCACCATTTAATAAACGAACTTTACGTTGGCGATATTTTGTAATATCCTTTTCAATTACTACATTTAATCCAGTAGCGATAAATGGAAGTTTTTCGTTTAATATAGGGTCACCTTCAATCGCAAAAAAGTGGAAGGGTTCACCACAGGAAATTAATGTATCAGTATAGCCGAGTTCAGTTGTTAAGCTCTCTATTTCATCTTTTGGATAGCCACTTACAACACGGTCAACAAGTGTATTGTAAAATTTATTAGCATTTTCTATCCAAGAAGCAAACTCTTGAGGTAAATTCCATTGTTTAATAAATTTAAAGATAATCTTTTTTAATAAATCGCCATTGCTTTCCAAAAGTTCGCAAGGAATGATATACATACCTTTATCTAATTCACCATTAAAATATTGATAACGATGATATAAAAATAAAGTTAATTTAGCAGGAAAAGATAATGGAGGAGTCATATCTTTTGTATCTTCACTATTATAAGTTAAACCTGCTTCAGTAGTATTTGAAAATACAAATTCAATATTAGGATTTTCCGCACATTTTAAGACATCAGACCAATTTGTATAAGGATTAATACCACGGCTGATAGAAGTTATAATTTCCTTTTTATTGACTGTTTGACCATTTTCAATACCGCGTAAAATAGTGGTAAATAATCCATCTTGATTGTTTAATTTATCAACTACTTTTCCATGTGGAGTAGGTTGAATAGCAACTACAGAACCATTGAATGTTCCTTTGATATTCATTTGATGAACCATCCAGTCGATAAAAGCACGAATGAAATTTCCTTCGCCAAATTGAATGATTTTTTCAGGATAATCATGTTTTAATTCAGGGAATGAGGATATATTTAATAATTTTTCCATTTGAGAAAGCTCCTTTTATTATTTGATTTAATTTTTATCATTTGCTTATTATATAATGCAAATGGTATGCCAATTTATATTTTATTGAAAATTTTATAATAATAGGTTACATTAGAAGCAATTATAGCTATAATTGCTATATTATTAATAAAAAAGAAATAGTTATATTTCAAAAATGAATTACAACTATTTCTTTTTTTGATTTAAATGGATTTCTATTTGTTATCTTTTAAATTATTTCCCATTTTCATTGGAATTGTTAAGAAAACCATTAATGCAGCAATAAATCCAGAAATACCCATTGCATATAATCCAGCACTTGGACTTTGGAAAACTGTTTCAGCAAATACACGTAAATTAGGAGCAACAAAACCCCCTAAATTACCCATTGAATTAATGAATGCAATACCGCTTGCAGCTCCAATACCTGTTAATATACGGCTAGGCATAGTCCAAAAAATTGGTTGGCAAGCTAAGTTACCAACAGCAACAATACAAAGTGCCGCAATTCCAATAATTGGGATTGTTGTTGAAGATATAAAATATCCAATACCGGATAAGGCGATAATAATAGCTGCTAAACTACCACGCATACCTGTTTTATCTGAAATACGAGGTAAATAGATAGTTGCAATTAGAGCGAAAATCCAAGGAATGGCACTTACAAAGCCTACCATAGTAGCAACTTTTGAACCTAATAAGCCTGCAACATGAGTAGGTAAATAGAAATTTAAACCATAATTACAAACTTGAATCATAAAGCAAATCAATGCTAAATACCAAACTTTTGTATTAAATAATACAGATAACGCACCAACTTTTTCGAATTTTCGTTCACTATTTTCGTTTGCTAAAGCAGTATTCAAAGCATTTCGTTCTTCATCAGTAAGCCACTTTGCTTTATTTGGTCCGTCAATTAGATGTTTAAAAGCGAAAACACCACTAAATGCAGCTAGTAAGCCTTCAATAGCAAACATCCATTGCCAACCTTCAAAGCCTAAAAATCTATGAAGGTCTAATAATATACCAGAAACAGGAGAACCAAAAATAAAAGCTAGCGGAGGACCCATCCAGAAAAGTCCCATGATAGAACTTCTTCTTTTTTCAGTAAACCATAATGTAAAATAATAAACAATGGCAGGCATAAAACCAGCTTCAGCAATACCTAAAAGAACTCGAAGTGCTAAAAATTGAAATTCATTTGTTACAAGTGCAAATCCTGCTGATACAAGTCCCCAAGTAATCATAATACGAGATAGCCAAATGCGTGCACCAAATTTATGCATCATGATATTACTAGGAACTTCAAATACAGCATAACCAAGAAAGAATATACCTGCTCCCATTGCAAAGGCAGCATCACTTACACCTGTTGAAACTTGAAATGCATCTTTAGCAAAACCTATATTTGCACGGTCTAAAAAAGCAAATATGTACATTAAAACAATAAATGGTACTAACTTTCTCTCGGCTTTTCCCATTGTTTGGTCGGCTAATTTATTGATATTATCATTCATTAGTTGTACACCTTCCCTATTTATAATTTACCATAAATCTCCGTTTTCATTAAATGATAAATATTCTGGTTCACTTTCAATTGTTAAATTTGGCATATTTTTTACTTCATCATAATAGGCTT
>Cebus_capucinus_imitator_PRJNA485217_SSR118__coassemble_451_pt1 | contig 15333 bp, 12 predicted proteins | sample Cebus_capucinus_imitator_PRJNA485217_SSR118__metabat2_high_PE_012 | metagenome-assembled genome bin Cebus_capucinus_imitator_PRJNA485217_SSR118 | reverse complement strand
ATATGCAAAGAGCAAAAGCATTTGTATTTGCAGCAGAAGAAGATTTTGGCATAACACCAGTAGAAGCTCAGGCCGCAGGAACACCTGTAATTGCTTATGGTAGAGGTGGAGCACTAGAAACCGTAAGAGAATTAGGAAACAGAGAATCCCCTACAGGGTTATTTTTTTACAAGCAAAATAAAGAATCTTTAATTAAAGCAATTAAATTTTTTGATAAGAATAGTAATCAAATCAAATATGAAGACTGTAGGGAAAATGCTCTTAATTTTAGTATAGATAAATTTAAAGATAGATTTAAAGCTTATGTAGAAGATTGTTTAAATAAACAGGAAAAATAAATGAAAAAAGTATATATAAATGGTAGATTTTTAACTCAAAATATAACTGGTGTACAGAGATGTGCTGTAGAATTTACAAAGGTACTAGATAGATATTTAGATGATGAAACTTTTAAAAATAAATATAAAATAGAAGTTTTAGCACCGCATAATATTAAACAAAAAATGGAATTAAAAAATATATCAATAAAAAAAATAGGTATATTAAAAGGTCATTTATGGGAACAATTTGAACTTCCATTCTATGCTAAAGATGGATTTTTGTTTAATTTTTGCAACTGTGCACCGTTGATAAAAACAAATCAAGTAGTAACTATTCATGATACAGCAGTGGTATCTGTTCCTGACGCATATTCATTACCATTTAAATTATGGTATAAGTTTATGTTTAGAATTTTAGGATTTAGATTAAATAATATTTTTACAGATTCTTATTTTTCTAAGAGAGAGTTAAATAAGCATTTTAATATTAGAGAAGATAAAATATCTGTTATTTACTGTGGAATAAATCATATTTTAAAAATAAAGCCAGATGAGAGTATATTTGACAAATTTAATATCAATAAAGGCAATTATGTATTAGGAGTAAGCAGTTTAAATCCAGCTAAAAATTTTCAATTAATATTAAAAGCAGCACAGAAATTGCCTGATTTTAATTTTGTTATTGCAGGTGGGAATAATTCTAGTGTATTTAACAGTAGAGGATTAGAAATTCCTAATAATGTAAAATTTATAGGTTATGTAAGTGATGAAGAATTAGTTGCGTTATATAAATATGCATATTGTTTTGTATTTCCATCATTATATGAAGGATTTGGTATTCCACCTCTTGAGGCGATGTCTTTTGGTTGTCCAGCGATTCTTTCAAATATAGATGTTTTAAAGGAAATAGCACAAGATAGTGTGCTTTATTGTGATACTGAGAATCCTGAGGTTTTAGCAAATCAAATACGAAAAAAAGATACCTTAGTAAATTTAAGAGGTTCCAATAAACAAAAAGCAATTTTGAGTAAATATACTTGGGAAAAAGCAGTAAAACAAATGTTGGATAAAGTAATTTAATTATATACTTATAAGGAGGTTTACATTGAATAATAAATACAGCATTGCAGATAAGTATTTTATTATATGGTCTTTTTTTATACCAATAACATCGTGGGCTATAGATCCTAATATAAAAGGTTCGTTAGTATCTTATTTGTTTGCCTTTCTATCTCCTTTAGTAATTTTATGCTTTTATAGGAATATTATTAAAAACTATATATGGGATATATTAAAAATTATACTTGTATTGACTTTTTTAGCTTTAATGTCTCAAATTAGTAATTTAATTTATAATATTGAACTTACAAATGTTATTTTGATAAATCCTGGAGATTATGCGAATAAGATATTTAGGCCAAGTTTGATAACACAAAGTATATATCTTATACCAGTAATATTAACATTTCTATATGTTAAATATCTATATAAACCTACATGGGATAAATGGATTGTATATAGTGGTTTTGTATTTGTTATCTATGGATTTTTTAAATGGGGTTATTTTTTAGTAATGGGTCAAGATGGAGATTTTTTGACCAACAGAACTTTTGGTGATAGTGATACAGTTTTATTCCCTTATCAAACAGTTGTTCTTGCAGGACTAGAACTGCAACGATTTCAAAGTTTAACTGGTGAACCATCAATGTTAGCATTTACCTTATTGCCGTATTTCATATTTGCAGTTCATCGAAAAGTTAATTTTACAATGACTGTTATAATGGGGTTAGCATTATTATTATCTACTTCATCTACAGCATATATTGGAATAGCTGTATATATTATTTATTTATTTATTTGTAGTAAAAAGAATAAAAATTTCTTTCTTTCCTTATTAGGAATTATTATTGTCAGTTGTATATTATATGGAGTATTTACGGAATACATTGATGATGTAATAGATAAAATGATAGTAAACAAGGCAGATAGTGGATCTGGAGAAGCTCGTCAAGCAGATTTATTAAATCATATTGATTATATAATGGGGATGGATATTATGCATAATCTATTTGGTATAGGTTTTGGATATATTCGTTCTGGGGATTTATTATCTACATTGCTTGTAAATACAGGAATTATTGGTGTAATGATATTTACTTATTTTTATTTAAAAGATTTTAGGATAAAAGTAGGGAATTTTATTGAACTTGGAAATAATAGTATTTTACTTTCCTTATTTATAGTATCTATGGTTGCTGTTTCAGAATTTAGCTATTTATCTTTTTGGCTTTTTTTAGCCATAATAAGAAGTAGAGAAAAATTGAGTATATAATTATGGAGATATAGATGAAAGATTTAAAAAAAGCTATAAAAAATATTATTAAGTATAATTATATAAATAAGGCAAAAAATGCAGTGATTCATATAGGTTATGGTATAGATGATATGTATGCACGTTGTGTAGCGACATCAATAGCATCTTTTTGCATAAATAATCCACAACGAAACTTTTATATTCATATAATATCTTTAAATTTATCTGATAAATCTAAGTCTATGTTAGAGATTTTGGCCAAACAATATAATGTAAGTATTAATCTTTATGAAGTTAATGAAGACTTTTTCTATGGATTATATAGTGATTCTCAATATACATTACCTATATACTTTAGAATATTTTTACCGTTATTAGTTCAAGATGCAGATAAAATAATATATGTGGATTCAGATATAATTTGTTTGAAAAATGCTGAAGAATTTTTTAATATAACGCTAGAAAAAAACATTATAGCAGCTGTACCAGATTCTGAAATAATGAATAATGAGAGAAATAAAATATTAGGATTAAAAAATCATGTTTATTTTAATTCAGGTGTTTTAATTATATCTATAAAAAAATGGAATGAAAATAATATTGGAGAACGCTTTATTGATGCATTAAGATCTAATGTTAAAAAATTTCAATTTCCAGACCAAGATGCTTTAAATTATTTATTAACAAAAAAAATAATGTATCTTGATGAAAGATATAATTATAGAGATATTGAAAAATATAATGAAAAGAACAAAGATGAGATTGTATTATTACATTTTGCAGCATATCCAAAACCTTGGCATCTTGCATGGTTAATTGCACCTATAGCAAATAAGTATACTAGAAATATATATAAATTCTATGAGGAAAAAACTCCGTGGAAATATTTTCCTTTAGAGAAACCTACTACAGATAGGCAAATAAAAACATATATTAAAGTATTATTAATTAAAAAGGATTTTTTTAAATCAATAAAGTGGATTGTTAGATATTTAAAATTAAAGATTTAAATAAGGAGTAGCAAAAGATATGATACCAAAAAAAATTCATTATGTATGGTTTGGAAATAATAAAAAACCAAAACATATCGAAGAATGTATAGAGAGTTTTAAACTTCTAGGTTATGAGATATATGAGTGGAATGAAAAAAATTATGATATAACAAAAAGTAAATTTTTACAAGAAACATATAAAAATAAAATTTGGGGATTTTTATCTGATTATGTGAGATTTGATGTTTTATATAACTTTGGTGGCATATATATTGACGCAGATGTAAAAGTAGTACAAAAAATGCCCAATGAAATATTAGATACAGATGTATTGATGGGTTTTCAATTTGATTGTTTAATTGGCACACATTTTATCGGAGTAAAGAAAAACTCTTTATTTATAAAACATTTTTTAGATCAATATGATAACTATCAAGCTGGTGAAAAGTTAATAATAAGTAATGATGTTTTTAATGAGTTTTATTTAAATAATATAGAAGGTTTTAAACTAAATGGAAAAAACCAAGTATTAAAATATAAGGATGAAAAAGTATCTATCTATGATAAAAATTATTTTGGCTGTCCCAAATTAATAGGAAATGGATATGCATATCATTTATTGGAAAACTCATGGAGAAAGAAAAGATTAAAAAATATTAAAGATGTTTTTAAGAAAGTAGTAGGCGATTCAATTTATTATAATTTAGTAGCATATAAAGCTGTAAAAGATAGCCCTTATCTAGAGCGTTATAAAAAAGATATTAAATTATAAATTCAAAGGAGATTTATATGGATAAATATAAAAAAATATTGATATCAACAGCCATATTTTTTACTGTTAATAGTACAGTAATGGCTTTTTCAAATGATGATAATTATAGTGAACTTAATACTATACCTATAATTATGGAGCAATCAGATACAAGTATTTTTAAACCGGCAGCTATAAAATCCTTAGAAGATTATAATGAGCATTACCGTTTGTACAAGTATGATGTTATTTCAATTAGAATAATTGGCTTTAGAGATGCTCAAGGATTGGACCAAATTGTAATTGGCACAGACGGTTATGTTAATTTGCCGTATGCAGGTTCAGTAAAATTATCAGGTCTTACTTTAGAAGAAGCAAAAGCCTTGTTGACACAAAAATTTAGCAAATATGTTAAAATTCCCGATATGTCTATTATGGTAAATTCCTATGGACAAAGAAAAGTACAAGTATTAGGTGAAGTAAATGAACCAGGTACAGTAGAACTTCCTTCTGATGATATGAATGTCATGACAGCTATTGGCAGGGCTGGCTGGGTTACAACATATGGTCGCATAAAAAAAGTTCAGGTTATCCGAATTATTAATGGTACTATGTATGTAAAAGAAGCTAATATTAAAAACTATATAGAAAAACACGATATAACACAAAATTTAGCCTTAGAAGATGGTGACATTCTATATGTTCCTAAATCTAATAAAATTGATTTCCATTTGGATGTTTTACCTATGTTAAATGTTTATAACACATATCGTGCACTTACAGATGATTAATAAGGAGGATAAATATATAATGAATAATAATTCATCTATAAGTTTTAAACAACTTTTTGCTGTAGCTAAATCTATTAAATTTATTTTATTAGCTATAATTGTTGTATGTACCATAATCGCAACCATAATATCTTTTATTATGCCAAAGGTATATCAATCTACAACATTAGTGCAGATAAAAACTACTCCACCAACACCGATAAGTAGTATAGCTACTGCGATAGGAGTAGATGTAAATGAAAATCCTGATGGAACAAGTCCGGAATCTTATATTGAACTGATGAAAAGCAAAGAAGTTTTAAAACCTATTATTGATGATATGGATATTTCTGATGAAGTAAAGGAAAAAATGTCGATTGCTGGCTTTGCTAAGTCTAATTTAGAAATAGCAAATACAAAGAAAACAAATTTAATTACAATTAGTGCATATGGTAAAACTCCGGAAGAGGCACAGATGATAGCTAAAGCTGTTCCAGAAAATTTATCTAAATTACTCACTAAATTAAATAAAGAAGGAAATGCTGATAGTTTAAAATTCTTAGAAGAACAGCTAGCTAATGCTAAGAAAACAATGGAAGACGCTGAAAATAAATTGTCTGCATATCAGCAGGAGAAGAAAATTTATTCACCTGATGACCAAACAAAAGCTATTATCGACAGCCTCAACCAATACGATAAAACTATAGCAACCCTTCAAGCTGAAGCTGATGGAAATAGTGCTAAATTAAGCGGTGTAACAGCTCAATTAGAACAGCAAAATGCTGATTTATTGAGATATAATGTATCAGATAATACTAATATAGGTAATTTGCGTGAAGCTATTGTAAATAAACGTGTAGAAATTGTAGGACTTGAACAGCGTTTTACAAATCAACATCCAGATGTAATTAGAGCAAGACAAGAACTCGCTACTATGGAAAATTCACTATCCAATGAAATTGCAAGTGCGGTAAATTCTCAAAGCGTAAGTTTAAGTCCAGTACAGTCTAATTTATTGCAACAAAAACTTGATGCAGAAACAAAAGTAGCTATAGACAATGCTTCTTTGGAAGTTTTAAGAAGTAAACAAAGTGAAGCTGAAAGCACAATTTCTAATTTATCTGCTGACAGTGTTGAATATACACGCCTTGCTCGTGATGCAAAAATTGCAGGCAATGTATATACGGCTTTAGTAGAAAACTATGAACAAACAAAAGTACAAGAATCTAAAGCTTCAATGGATATTCAAGTTGTAGATGAAGCAGATTTGCCACAGGTAGATATGCCAGCAAAACCTAATAAAAAGTTAATTGTAATACTTGGCTTTGCTATTGGTATAGTGATTTCTTTAGGATATACAATTATCGTATATTCTCGTAGAAATAATATATAATTCTTCTTTTAAATAAGAGATGTAGTAGAATTAATAGTTAGCTTTAGATATCAATTCTACTACATCTATGCTGTATTCTTGAATATTTTTATAAAAGGATGAGTTTTATGAGAGATAAAGCAGAAATATCGAAATGGGATTATTATTCTAGCTATATAATACCAGCTATATGTATAATCGGTGACTACATAGCAATTATATTATCAGAAAAAATAGCACTTAATTTCTGTAATGTATTTATCAAAAAATTTATATTTGACATTCCTAATATATATTTCTATTTTTGGATACCTGTTATTTTTATATTTTTTATATTTTATTCTGGTGGACATCAAAGATTAATTCCTTTTTGGGAATCAATTAGAAATATTTTTTATGCAAATTTTTATAGTACGATATTATCTATATTTCTTTTATATTTAATTCATGCTTCTAACTATGTATCAAGAATATTTGTTATTACTTTTTTTGTTTTATCATTTTTATTGCTTTGCATAATTCATCAATTAGTAGTATTAATATTTAATAAATTAGATATTGCAAAAATGCCTGTTATATTTATTGGTGCTGGAACTACCACAGAAAAAGTAATAAAATTTTTTGGAGATAATAATTGTTTTGGTATAAGAGTAATTGGCATAGTTGATGATAATATTCGTTCAGAGTATCTTAAGAATAATTTTAAGATAATAGATGGTTTAGATAAAGCAAAAGAATATATTGAAAAAAATAATGTAAAAACTGTAATTATTGCTTCACCAAAAATGGATAAATATAAATTAGTTGATGTTATAGCACAGATACAATTAATAGTAAAAGATATATTATTTGTGCCTAATTTAATAGGGACACCAGTAGCAAATTTAGATATAAAACGTTTATATACTTCTGATGTAATGCTATTAAATGTAAAAAACAATTTAGCTAGAAAAAAGAATAAAATAACAAAATATATCTTTGATATGACATTGACAATAGTAGGAACAATATGTATTTCACCGATTTTGCTTTTTATCGCTATTTGGATTTATAAAGATTCTCCTGGACCTGTTATCTTTAAACATATGCGTGTAGGTAAAGATGGAAAAGAGTTTCCTTGTTATAAATTTCGCTCTATGTGCGTAGATGCAAAAGAAAAATTGGAAGAATTACTAAAAAACGATCCCGAAGCAAAAGCTGAATGGGATAGAGATTTTAAATTAAAAAATGATCCTAGAATTACTAAATCAGGAGCATTTTTAAGGAGAACAAGCTTAGATGAATTGCCACAGATATTTAATGTATTAAAAGGTGAAATGAGCTTGGTTGGACCAAGACCAATTATAAAAGCAGAAATGGAACGTTATCACGAGCATATATCTGATTATTTGATAGTAAAACCTGGAATTGCTGGAATGTGGCAATGTAGTGGTAGAAGTGATGTAAATTATGAAGAACGTGTTCATATGGATAGTTGGTATGTAAGAAATTGGTCTGTGTGGCTTGATATTATGATTTTATGGAAAACATTTCAAGCTGTATTTGCAAAAAAAGGAGCTTATTAATAGATGAAAAAAGTTAGTATTGTAGTTCCTGTTTATAATGCAGAAAAGTATTTGCAACAATGTATTGATTCAATAGTCATTCAATCTTATAAAAATGTAGAAATTATCTTAGTTAATGATGGTAGTAAAGATAATAGCCTCAATATATGTAAACAAAATGCCAATAAAGATTCTCGTATAAAGGTTATTAGTGATATTAATCATGGTGTTAGTTATGCTAGAAATCAAGGAATAAAAAATGCTACAGGTGATTATATTGTATTTATTGATTCAGATGATAGTGTTGATAAAAATTATATTTATGAGTTAGTAAATGCTACAAGTGAACAAGATTATGATTTAATTATTTGTGGATATACAGAAATTCACATTAAAAACAATAAAAAGATTGAAAAAATAGCTTCTAAAGAAGTTATAGATAAATTAACAAAGGATTGGAAAAAAGATTATAAATTATTAACAGGCTTTTTTATTACTCCATGGGTAAAATTATATAAATTAGAGATTATAAAAAAATATGATATTCGTTTTCCAGAGAATTTCAAGATAGCAGAAGATCATATGTTTAATGCAAAATATTTGATGCATATATCTAGTTACAATTATATAAATAAACCTTTATATAATTATATTCATCAAGATAATTCATCATTGACAGCTATGAAAGATATGATTGCATTTAAGTGCGATATTGAATGCTTGAAGGAGAAGAAAAAATTTCTATATGGTTTAGATATAGATGATAAAGAAAGATTATTAGGTGAATGGCTTATTGTTTTAGTTCATTTGTATTCTTTTGTAGCTGAAAAAGAATACAATACTTTTGCAAAATATAAATGTCGTGTAAAAACATTTAAAGAAATTGTTTCATTAGATTTTGAGCCTTCAGATATAAAAAAGAAATTAGTTTTATTATGCTTAAAAAATGATTGGTATTTGCCTATATATATTTACAATTATCTAAAATTATTTTTGTAAGAAATTTATCGTTTTGTTTTAATAAAGGAGTTTATTAATAGATGAAAATTATAATTTTAGCAGGTGGTGGAGGTTCTCGTCTTTTTCCACTATCTCGTGATTGTTACCCTAAACAGTTTTTGCCAATAATAGGAGATAAGTCTTTATTAGTTCAAACTATAGAAAGATTTTTAGGTTTAGTTACAGCAAAAGATATTGTAATTGTAACTAATGAAAAATATGTATTTCATGTAAAAGCGGAATTAGAATCTATAAATGCACAGGAAGCTAATATAATTACTGAGCCTATGGCTAGAAATACTGCTCCTGCAATAGCCTTGGCGCAGGTTTATTGTCAAGATATTTTAAAATGCAGTGAAGATGAAGTATTATTTGTTAGTCCTTCTGACCATTTAATTAGCCCTGTAGATAAATTTCAGGAATTGGTGCAAAAAGCAAGTGAGGAAGCGAAAAAAGATAGCATTGTAACTTTAGGGATTACACCTACTAAACCTGAAACGGGTTATGGATATATTGAAGCAGAAAAAACTGCTGAGAATAAGGCTGGTAAAGTTATATCTTTTAAAGAAAAACCTGATTTAGAAACTGCTAAGAAGTATTTAAAAGCCGGTAACTATTATTGGAATGCAGGAATGTTTACCTTTAATATTAAAACTATGCAGGCAGAAATTAGTGCATTTGAGCCTGAAATAATTGATATTGTTAAAAATGGCTATGAATATACAAAAGAAAATTTCGCTAAAATGCCAAATATTTCAATTGACTATGCTGTAGCTGAAAAATCACAAAAGATGATGACTATGCCAATGCAAGGAATTTATTGGAACGATATTGGAAGTTTTGATGCCATAGCTGAAGTTTTAGCTGATAAAAATAATAATGCTTTTGTAGGCGATGTATTAGCTGAAAACTGCACAGATAGCATGATTATAAGTAATAATCGCTTAGTTGCAGGTATTGATTTAGAAAATTTAATGATAGTAGATACACCTGACGCTTTATTGGTAGCTAAAAAAGGTCAATCGCAAAAAGTAAAAAATATAGTTAATACTTTAAAGAAAAATAATCGCAAAGAAGCAAGTGAAAATTTAACTATGTACCGCCCTTGGGGAAAATATACTTTACTTACAGAATCAAGTGATTATAAGGTTCGCAAAGTAGAAATAAATCCAGGGCAATCACTTGTAATGCAAATGCACTATCATAGAAGTGAACATTGGACAGTTATTTCAGGTGCAGGAAAAATCACTATAGATGGCAAAGAAAGCATATTTACAGAAAATCAAAGTACGTATATACCAATGGGCATAAAGCATAAATTAGAAAATCCAGGAAAAATGCCACTTGTTATTATTGAAGTACAATCAGGTAAATATCTTAATGAAGATGATATTGTGATTTTTTAGCTTATTAGGAAGGATTTATTATTAGATGAAAATAGGAATAATAACATTATTGGGTCATTTTAATTATGGAAATAGATTACAAAATTATGCATTACAGGAATTTTTAAGTCAATATAGTTGTGATGTAAAGACTATATGGTTTTCTGGAAAAGATGTATTTGGATATTTACCCGAAATATCTTTAAGAAAAAGGTTTTTTACTAAATCTAATTTAAAGGATAGTATAAAATATATTTTAAATTGGAAAGGTTTTAGAGAAAGAGATAATAAGCAAAAAGATACTTATGGTATTGAATGTGTTAGGGAATATAATATCAAAAAATTTTCGGACAGATATATTAATATAGATTATAAATATTCTATGGAAGGAACATTAAATAACAGTAGCAATTATTCTAAGTTTAAGGAGCAATTAAATCAAGAATATGATTTTTTTGTAGTAGGGAGTGATCAAATATGGTACCCTAATTTGAATTATTATTATATAAAATTTTTGCGTTTTGTAGAAATAAAAAAAAGAATAACATATGCTGCTAGTTTAGGTGTTACAAATATTCCTTCACGAAAAAATATTATAGAAATGTTAAAAAAAGGTTATTCAGAGTTTGAGCATATTTCAGTTAGAGAGCAAGCTGGTGCAGATGTAATTTATAAATTAACAGGTATTAAACCAGAAGTATTAGTAGACCCAACGATGTTAATATCAAAAAAACAATGGGAAGATATAGCAATGAAACCAGAATGGTACTCTAATGAAAAATATATTTTAACTTATTTTTTAGGCGAACCTTCATCTATTATAAAATCTATAGCAAGAAAATACAATTGGAAAATCTATAATATGATGGATACAAATAATTTTAATTTATATACATCAAGAGTTGAAGAATTTTTATATTTAATAAAAAATGCAAAGTTAGTATGTACAGATTCATTTCATGGAACAGTATTTTCTATTATTTTTAATACACCTTTTTTAGTTACAAATAGAAAGGATCATTTAGGCGATATGACTTCTCGTATAGATACATTATTAAATTTATTTAATTATAATGATAGATATTTAAATGATGGAAAAACTACTTTTGATGATGAGAAAATTTTAAATATGAACTTTGATAAAGTTGATGATATTTTACAAAGAGAAAAACAAAAGTCAGAACTTTATATAAAAAAAGCTTTAAATTTGATATAAATGGATTAGAAGATAGAATAATCCTTTTAAGAATTAAATAATGATAAGAAGTGATTAGTGTTAATAGGTAAATATATATAAATTTAGATACTAAAGTAAAATGAAATAAAAAAATAGTACAAAAAGATTATTAAGAATGTAATTTAAATAAAAGAAGGTGTAATAAATATTGCAAAATCAGTTAAAAATAGGAGCGATATTATCTTATGTAAATATTATAGCTACGCTTGTTGTAGGTTTAGCGTATACTCCTATTATGTTGCGTTTATTAGGGCAAGAAGAATTTGGATTATATTCTTTGATTGGGTCAATGATGGCATATTTAGGTGTATTAGATATGGGTCTTGGCAATACCATAGTGCGTTATGTAGCAAAAAATAGAGCTGTAGGAAATAAAGATAATGAAGCACAATTAAATGGTTTATTTTTAGCTATTTATTCAATTATTGGGCTAGTTACTGTTATAATTGGCTGTATTTTATATATCAATATTGAAAATATGTTTGGTGAAACTTTGAATGCAGACCAATTATCTAGGGCAAAAATAATGATGATACTCTTAATATTTAACTTTGCCTTGACATTTCCACTTAGCATTTTTGCTTCATTAATGCAAGCATATGAAAGATTTATATTTCTTCGCTTTGTAAATATTTTGCGTGTAATATTAAATCCTATGATGGCATTGCCTTTTTTATATATGGGATACAGTTCAATTACTTTAGTAGTTGTAGCAACGATATTAAATATATCTTGCCTGTTAAGTAATGTTTATTATTGCTTTAAGTATTTAAATATTCGCTTTGCTAGAGGAAAATTTGAGAAAGCCTTTTTATATGAAGTAGCAGGATACTCATTTTTTATCTTTTTAAATGCTATTGTAGATAAAATTTATTGGGGAACGGGACAATTTATCTTAGGTATAGTATCAGGTACAGTGCAAGTAGCAATTTATGCTATAGCAATGCAATTTATGATGTTGTATATGCAATTTTCTTGTGCAATAAGTGGCGTACTTTTACCTAAAGTAACTATGATGGTAGCTAAAGATGTAACAGCAAATGAACTTACAGCCTTAATGATAAAAATAGGTAGATTACAATATATTGTAATTAGCTATATATTTATTATGTTTTTGTTAGTAGGAGAAAATTTTTTATATCTTTGGGCAGGTAAGGAATATCTATCAGCATATATTATGATTTTGATATTAATGTTTTGTGCAATACCAGCATTAATTCAAAATGTAGGTGTAGCTATATTACAAGCTAAAAACTTAAATAAATTTAGAATGTTGGTTTACACAGGATTTGCTATTGGTAATATTTTTGTAAATATATTTTTAGCTAGATTATATGGAGGATTAGGCTGTGCAATTAGTACGTCTATTGCGATATTTATATCTACTGGATTGATAATAAATTGGTATTATTGGAAAAAAATAAAATTAGATATATTATTATTTTGGAAAAATATTTGCAAAATGTTACCTAGTGGAATAATTTTAGTTATATTTGCATATTTTTTTGAAATAAATATACATTTAAATTTAACATGGAATACTTTGATTTTAAAGATATGTTTTTATTCCATACTATATTTAGGCATTATATATTTTATAGGATGTAATTTATATGAGAAAAATTTAATTAAAAATAGTTTAAAAAAACTATTGTTAAGGAGATAAGATAATGGAAAAATTTTATACTGATGAAAAACATACACAGATATTAATTGCTTTATTAAAAGCACACAATATCAAAAAAATAGTAGCTAATCCAGGTACTACAAATATTTGTTTTATAGCAAGTATACAACATGATCCATTTTTTGAAATATATTCATCTGCTGATGAACGTTCAGCTGCATATATGGCTTGTGGACTATCTGCTGAAACAAGTGAAGCAGTAGCCTTGAGTTGTACAGGTGCAACTGCTTCTCGTAATTATATACCAGCACTTACAGAAGCATTCTATCGAAAATTACCTATTTTAGCTATAACATCTACACAAAAAATAGGCAGAATTGGTCATAATATGCCACAAATTATAGATAGAAGTGTAGGACAAAAAGATATTTTTAAAATGAGTGCATATATACCAGAAATCAATGACGATGAAGATAAGTGGTATTGTGAAACTAAAATTAATGAGGCTATTTTAGAGCTTCATCATCAAGGTGGAGGACCTGTGCACATTAATTTAGTTACAACTTATAGTCCTATTTTTGATGTAAAAACATTGCCTGATGTAAGAGTTATAAAACGTATTTCGTATAATGATGAAAAACCTAAAATAGAATATAAAAAAATTGGCATATATGTAGGTGCACATAAAAAATGGTCTGAAGAACTTACAAATGTTGTAGATGATTTTTGTAAAAGATATAATGCAGTAGTATTTTGTGATCATACAAGTAATTATAAAGGAAAGTATAGAGTATTGCCTGCATTAGTTGCAAGTCAAGATAATTATAGTTCACCATTATGTAGTGTAGATTTATTGATACATTTAGGAGATATTTCTGGAGCATATCTACCGATTAATTCTAATAGTACATGGCGTATAAATCCAGATGGAAGAATATGTGATACCTTTAGAAATTTAAAATATGTATTCGAAATGGAAGAAATTAACTTCTTTAAATATTATGTAGAGGATACAACACTGAAGAATAAAGAAAATAAATTTTTACAAGAATGGAATAATGAATATAAAGAGATATATGATAATATACCTGAACTACCGTTTTCAAATCCATGGATTGCAAAACAAACTATTAGTAAATTGCCAGAAAATAGTATATTACATTTAGGAATATTAAATACGCTTAGATCTTGGAATTATTTTGAAACACCAAAAACAGTGTTAGGTTATGCAAATACAGGTGGTTTTGGAATAGATGGCAATACTTCATCATTAATAGGTGCTTCACTTGGAGATCCAAATAAATTATATTTTGGAGTAGTTGGAGATTTATCTTTCTTTTATGATATGAATTCTATCGGAAATCATCATGTAGGTAAAAACTTGCGTTTGATGGTAATAAATAATGGTAAAGGAGCAGAATTTAGAATATATAATCATCCTGCAGATAAATTTGGAGAAAAAGCAGATGATTATATGGCTGCAGCACGTCATTATGGAAATAAGTCACCACAATTAATTAAGCATTACGCAGAAGATTTAGGTTTTAGATACCTTTGTGCAAATAACAAAGAAGAATATCTAAAAAATATTAAAGTGTTTATAGCGGATAGTATAACAGATAAACCAATACTGTTTGAAGTATTTACAGATGCTAAAGATGAAAGTGATTCACATAAAATTATAAGAAACATAAAAGTGTCTAAAAAAGGAGAAATAAAAAAGATTATAAAGAATATGCTAGGTGAAAAAAGAATTAAGACAATGAAAAAAATCATAAAAAATATATAATATATGCTTGCATAAGATAAAGTGTGTAAGTTTTTCTGAAACTCTTTATTTATTAAGGTTTTTATAAAAACTACACACTTTAGATTATATTCCTAGATATTTTTTTAGTGAACATCGTAAGAAAAGCTATATTTTAAGATATTAAAGATTTCTACATTGATTAATAGGAGAAATTAAATAATAACTCATTGTGCTAGTTCATTTTTTACTGTATAAACAAGCAAACATTGTTC